>OLFE01000001.1_pt1 | contig 230530 bp, 299 predicted proteins | sample 1608591 | NCBI WGS metagenome assembly OLFE01 (sample SAMN02674887, study PRJEB24791) | human gut metagenome, SKBSTL062 | isolation source: stool | host: Homo sapiens | place: USA
TCTCGTTTACAATATCTGCTTTAGTCATTTTTCCTTAAAAAAAATATTATTACTAGGTTCTTGCTAATTTTTTGGACTGCAAATATATAGCTTTTTGGTCTCCTAAAAAAATATATTCTGCACATTTTTCTAAAAAAGTGGAGGCATTAAGTTTTCTTAGAGACAAAAGAGTTACTTTTGTACTGCTTTTGGATAGTATATACGAGATAAATGTTAGATGATAGATCGAAATCAGGAATGAATATTTTTAGTGAGGCTATAGTTGAATGGTATAAAGAATACAAGCGTGATTTGCCTTGGAGAGAATCGTCGGACCCGTATCGGATCTGGATATCGGAGATTATTCTCCAGCAGACACGGGTGGCGCAGGGATATGATTACTTTCTCCGGTTTATCAAACGTTTTCCTGATGTGAAGGCATTGGCAGACGCTGACGAGGATGAGGTGATGAAATACTGGCAGGGACTGGGATATTATTCTCGTGCCCGCAACCTGCATGCTGCGGCCAAAAGTATGAATGGAGTTTTTCCGGAAACATACCCCGAAGTGCTGGCGCTGAAAGGAGTAGGGGAGTATACGGCGGCAGCTATCTGTTCTTTTGCCTACGGTATGCCTTATGCGGTGGTAGACGGAAATGTGTATCGGGTACTTTCCCGTTATTTTGGCATTGATACTCCGATTGACTCGACGGAAGGAAAGAAACTGTTTGCTGCTCTGGCGGATGAAATGCTGGATAAGAAACAGCCGGCTCTTTATAATCAGGGTATTATGGACTTCGGAGCGATACAGTGTACTCCACAGTCACCCGATTGTTTGTTTTGCCCGTTGGCGGATAGTTGTTCGGCACTTTCAACAGGAAGGGTGACTCAGCTTCCGGTGAAACAACACAAGACAAAGACGACGAACCGTTACTTTAATTATATCTATGTACGTGCGGGCGCGCATACCTATATAAATAAGCGGACGGCAAACGATATATGGAAGAACTTGTTTGAACTGCCACTGATAGAAACTCCGGTTGCTTTGTCCGAAGAGGAGTTTCTTGCATTGCCGGAATTTAGGTCATTAATAGCATCGGGTGAGAATCCGGTGATACGCTTAGTCTGCCGGGGTGTGAAGCACGTGTTGTCACATCGGGTCATCTATGCCAACCTGTATGAAGTGGCTTTGCCCGAAGACACGAAGTCCTTCGCTAACTTTCAGAGAATACGATTGGAGGAATTGGACAAGTATGCGATTTCCAAGTTGGTGCAGACTTTAATTCAGGTAATAAGTAATAGGTAATAAGTAATAGGTAATAAGCTGCGCTATAAACCGAATGGTTAATACCTATTACCTATTACTTATTACCTACTTATTACTTAAAATACTTGCATACTATTGTTATTCTGTTTAATTTTGGCAGCAGATTTAAATAATAGAATCATAAACTTGATACATGTATGTCAGTAAATAAAGTGATATTGATAGGAAACGTAGGACAAGATCCTAGGGTGAAATATTTCGATACAGGTTCGGCAGTGGCAACTTTCCCTTTGGCTACTACTGATCGTGGCTATACATTGGCCAATGGAACCCAGATTCCCGAAAGAACGGAATGGCATAATATTGTTGCATCCAACCGTTTGGCTGAGATTGTGGACAAATATGTGCACAAAGGTGACAAACTGTATCTGGAGGGGAAAATAAGAACCCGTTCATATAGTGATCAGTCGGGCGCTATGCGTTATATCACTGAGATTTTTGTGGACAATATGGAAATGTTGTCTCCGAAAGGGGCTAATACAGGTGCGGGAGCTCCTCAACCATCTGCAACACAGGCTCAGCAGCCGCAGCAGATGCAACAGCCGCAACAACAGGCGCAGCCGTCACAGGCACAGCCGATACAAGATAATCCGGCAGATGACTTGCCGTTTTAGATACTGTGATAATGTGTCAATAGGCTGATGGCTGATTGGCACATTATCTTTTGTTTAACTAAAATACATACTCTTTGGACTCAGATGGTTATTTAAGCCAATTGGCTGAAATTTTCAACGGTATTACCGTAAACACTCCTTCAATCTCTGCTATTATCGCCATAGTACTGGCAGGTGTGCTCCTGCTTGCTTCCGGCTTTGCTTCGGCTTCTGAAATAGCTTTTTTCTCACTCTCTCCTTCGGACTTGAATGATATTGACGAACACAATCATCCTGCTGACGAAAAGATCAGCGCACTCCTTGGAGATTCCGAACGGCTTCTGGCTACGATACTGATCACTAACAATTTTGTGAATGTGACCATTATCATGCTCTGCAACTTCTTCTTCATGAATGTATTCGTGTTTCACTCTCCATTGGCGGAGTTCATTATACTGACTGTAATCCTGACTTTCCTGTTATTGTTGTTCGGAGAGATCATGCCGAAGATTTATTCAGCACAAAAGACATTGGCATTTTGCCGTTTCTCCGCTCCGGGCATCTATTTTCTGGAAAAACTGTTTCATCCGGTTGCTTCTATGCTGGTGCGTTCTACCACTTTTCTGAATAAGCACTTTGCCAAGAAGAATCATAATATTTCTGTGGATGAACTTTCTCATGCATTGGAATTGACGGACAAAGCTGAAATTTCTGAGGAAAATAATATTTTGGAAGGAATTATCCGCTTCGGTGGTGAGACTGTGAAAGAGGTGATGACATCTCGTCTTGATATGGTCGATCTGGATGTCCGTACCCCTTTCAAAGAAGTGATGCAGTGTATCATTGAAAATGCTTATTCACGTATCCCTATTTATTCCGGTTCGCGGGATAATATCAAGGGTGTGCTATATATCAAGGACCTTCTGCCACATGTCAATAAGGGAGATAATTTCCGTTGGCAATCATTGATCCGCCCTGCTTATTTTGTGCCGGAGACGAAGATGATTGATGATCTGCTTCGTGATTTTCAAGCGAATAAGATACATATTGCCATTGTGGTGGATGAGTTTGGAGGTACTTCCGGACTGGTGACAATGGAGGATATTATCGAAGAAATCGTAGGCGAGATTCATGATGAATATGACGATGAAGAGCGCACATATGTTGTGCTGAATGATCATACATGGATATTTGAAGCAAAGACACAGTTGACTGACTTCTATAAGATTGCGAAAGTCGATGAAGATGAATTTGAAAAGGTAGTAGGTGACGCTGATACGCTGGCAGGCATGCTGCTCGAAATAAAAGGTGAGTTTCCGGCATTGCATGAGAAGGTGACTTATCACAATTATGAGTTTGAGGTGCTGGAGATGGATAGCCGCCGTATTCTGAAGGTTAAGTTCACGATTCTTCCGAAGGAGATGGATGAGTCGGAGAGTAAGGAGTGATGAGTAGATAAGACCTGTTCGGGCGGAGAAACTATAATCGGAGAAGAAATTATAAACCAAAAACGATGGGATTATTTCTGCAACATAAGACGGTTGATATGCAGTGGGCTGTCTGGAAGATGGAGGAATCTTTGGATACACTGTTTAGTCTTCTGCCCGATACCCGAAGAGTTTCTTGTGAGCAGGAAATGCAGCGTTTTACTTCGGACCGAAGGAAACTGGAATGGTTGTCTGTCCGTGTGCTGCTATATTCCATGTTGCAGGAAGATAAAGAGATAGGATATTCATCGGAAGGAAAGCCGCATTTGACAGACAATTCTTCTTTTATCAGTATTTCGCATACAAAGGGGTATGTAGCTGTGATACTTAGTTCCGTAGCTCCTGTAGGCATTGATATTGAGCAATATGGACAGCGTGTGAAAAGAGTGTACGATCGTTTTATCCGTTCCGACGAGCGAGTAGAACCTTATCAGGGAGATGAGACTTGGAGTATGCTGTTGCATTGGTCGGCAAAGGAGACAATCTTCAAATCAATGGAAAATGCTGACGCTGATCTTCGGAAACTTTGTTTATCACATTTCATTCCTCAGAGCGAAGGAGTATTCCAGGTGCGGGAGTATGCAACGGAACGGCAGCAATTATTCACCGTCGGTTACCATATTTGTCCGGACTTTGTTTTGACGTGGACTGTCACTATTTGAAGCATCTTTGCATATTGATAAGCGGTGAATAATGAGTGGAATAGTCCACCATTATTCACCGCTTATCTTTGGTTACTTATCTTTCTTGTTCAGTCTGTAGCTTAATGCTCCCGATGGACATTTACTGATCTGTGCAATTAGCTCTTCCGTTGTCGCATTCTCGATTTGTACCCACGGCCTCTCTTTCGGGTGGTAAACATTGGGTAACATCTTTACGCAGATTCCTGCATGCTGGCACATTTCCGGCTGCCATACAATGGTTAGTTCGCCATTGGTATATTCAACTTTTTTTCCCATATCTATACTTATTTAATATGAATGCCACGCATTACAATTCTCTTCCATTCCGGATGTTTATGAATGTATCCGGCTACAAACGGACAAAGTGGAACTAAGCGTAAACCTTGTCGTTCGATATCCGCCAATACCTTTTCTGCAAGCTGTGAACCGACTCCTCTTCCTCCAAGGGAAGCGGGGACTTCGGTATGTACAAGGTAGATTTCTCCATTGTTTGATTTGATATAGTCTATCTCGGCTATCTTGTCATCGATCTGAAATTCATACCGATGTTTCTCCTCATTATCGATTAATTTATAATCTTCTGCCATAATTTTACGTATTAAGTTTGATTATAATATAAACACTTGAGGATTGATTTTGTTTATAAAGAATTTTCCGCTAGCTTACAAGGTCATTGCCATCCGTCTTGTTATCTGCCTGTTATACGGACAACCGTTCTAACTGAACGGTGAAATGCCGCATCAAGGGGGCTTCCCAAGCGATGCGCACACCACGGGTGATCGTTTCTCTCCGTTCGAATACGTTTCTGAGGGCGGCAGCTATTACGTTCATGTGATTGTCCGTATATACCCTGCGAGGGATGGCGAGGCGAAGTAAATCAAGGCCGTTAAAGCGATTTTCGTGAGTGATAGGGTCACGGTCGGCAAGGATGTAACCAATCTCGCAGCCGCGTATGCCTGCCTCCAGATAAAGCTCGACGGTTAATGTCTGTGCGGGAAATTCTTCTTTCGGGACATGTGTCAGCACTTTGGAAGCATCGACGAAAATAGCATGGCCGCCGGCAGGTCGTTGATAGGGGATTTCGTATTCGTCCAGTTTCTGGGCGAGGTATTCTACCTGTTTGATACGTGTTTCCAGGTTATCAAATTCTGTATTTTCGTCAAGACCGATAGCGAGGGCATTCATGTCCCGTCCGTTCATGCCGCCGTAGGTTAAGTATCCTTCGTATTGCACGCAGAAACCTTTGGCACCTTCATACCATTCTTTGCGTCGGGTGGCAATGAAACCGCCCATGTTGACTATGCCGTCTTTCTTGGCACTCATTGTCATACCGTCGGCGAGATCGAACATTTCACGGGTGATTTCTTTGATTGACTTGTCTTGATAACCTTTTTCACGCATCTTGATGAAGTAGGCATTCTCAGCAAAGCGGGCAGAGTCGAAAAGTACAGGTTTGTTGTATTTATCGGCGATGGCACGTACTTCACGCAGGTTTTGCATGGATACAGGTTGACCTCCTGCGGTATTGTTGGTAATGGTAACAATGATAAAAGGAATGCGGTCGGCAGATTCGCTTAGTGCTTTCTCTAATTTGGTAGGGTCTACATTTCCTTTGAAGGGAATTTCCAGTTGAGTATCCTTTGCTTCGTCAATCGTACAGTCCAGTGCGATGGCGTGCCGTCCTTCGATGTGTCCTTTGGTGGTGTCGAAATGCGAGTTGCCGGGCACTATATTGCCTTCATGTACCAGATAAGAGAAAAGAACATTTTCTGCCGCCCGTCCCTGATGGGTAGGAATGATGTATTCGAATCCTGTTATTCTCGTAATGGTATCTTTTAGTTTGAAGAAGGAGGTGGCACCGGCATAACTTTCATCACCCAGCATCATGCCTGCCCATTGGCGGTCGCTCATGGCTCCTGTTCCGGAGTCGGTGATAAGATCGATGTAAACTTGCTCTGATTTGAGTTGAAAGACGTTATAATGTGCTTCTTTAATCCATTGCTCGCGTTCTTCGCGGGTACTTTTTCTGATGGGTTCTACCATCTTGATTTTCCATGATTCAGCAAAAGGTAATTCCATTGTCCTCGATTTTAGATTTTTATCCGACTAAAATACTGAATATAGATGAGATAGACAAGTTTTTGATGACTTTTTGTAAAGGTGTAGATAGGAGAAAATGGTTTTAGAGAAAACGGGAGAGAGGAGAGTATAGGATGGGAGGATGAAGAAATGTATAACTTCGGTGTATAATGAATATGTGCCAAAAGCCAAAGTTATTTCCACGGTGGGACTACTGCTAGCTTTTGGCACATATTCTTTGAAATTGTACGGTCGATTGAATGTGATTATTAGGAGTAATCGTTTGCAATCGACAGGTTGGTTGGGAGTAAGCAGGTAGTTTGTTTAAGTCAAACGAACACTCTGTTTAGGACAATCAGAGGCTCTGTTTGAGTCAAACAGAAGGTCTGTTTGGAACAATTGGAGCCTCTGTTTGACTCAAGGTCTGATACTAGTCTTCGATGAGGGTGATACCGTCAAGGCAGAAATAAGAAGGAGTCATCGGACCATAGTCATTCTTTTTAGTTGTAGTCAATTCGAACTTCAATCCATCAGTTTCTCCCAATGAAGTAAGATCTACCCATTTCCATGTTGTTACGAAATTTGTGCCTTCAGCTAAATAACATTCAACTTTCTGAGTTTTATTTAGATTGTATATTGTTAACTTGAATGAGTCATTCTTATCAAATTTGTCGAGACCGCTAAACATAGAACTACCTTCTTTCATGCTGTTGTATGTATATACACAATTCGTTACATATAAGCCTTTTATATGGTAGTCTTCCGTTTTGTTCTTATTTTCACTATCCTTGAATCGAATAGCAACTTCTTTATCGCTATTAGCATCTACTTTATATCCGGATGCACCAACGATAACATATGTGTTATTATTCACTCCTTTTTTAGTTATGGCACGATAATCATAAAGGGAGAAATTAGGACAGTCGTTGACTGTGCAATTGGTGAATGCAAAACTATCGCTTCCAAATCCATAAGCATCGGATGAGACGCAGTCAAATTCGAATATCTTATTATTGTCGGTAAGCAGTGTTTGGAAGTAGTTAGTAATATAGGTCTGCCCTTCGTATTCATAACTAGTTGACCATTGGTCTACAGGATTTTTCGTGTCACCTAAATCCAGAGTATGGGTCTCGTAATTAGGTAAACTTAGCACATACGTTTTTGCATCGTCGTCATCGCTGCATCCACAAAAAGCGAATACTGATACCAGTAAGAATAAAGATAACTTTTTCATTTTTGCTTTCATTTAAATTATTAATTGTTTTATTGATTAGTTCTCGAAATGTAAATCCTCTACTGTCATGACTTCCGTGGAGATTTCTCCTGTCCAACCTGTATTTTGATTTATTGCAGTATATATTTTTATAAAATCTATTTTATCTAGTATTACTGGTATCCCTTTTTTATCTACTGCCCAGTCTATTTTAAATTGACAAAATTCTGAATTATAAGGATGATTATCCGCATATCCCCAAGGATAACAGTATCCTACCCAGGTACCTCCTTCATTTATTGCATTGTCTTTCAAGCGTGTTCCACGGAAAGTAATTTCATCTTCTTCTATCCAATTGGGATAGTAGGAATCCTGTTGATGGTAACTGTTGCGATAGACGAACCCTTCTCCTCCTTGATTGTCTGTCCAGCGAACATCACCACTGGCAGGTTGAGGACGATAATAGGTTATTTCATAATTACGGGTTTCCGTATCTTTCCCATATTCGCTTCCTGCTAGTTCATACCATTCATCGTCCGGTAATCCATTGCCATTTTCATCTTTGGATACTAAGACAATGCCCGGTTCGGCACTTCCTCCCAAAGCTCCCGTACCGGTATTCTGATTGTACGAGGCATTGCCTAAAATTCTAAAGTCATATTCGCCTTTACTATTACGGATTGACTGATGGAAGCCGACCGTGATCGTTCCTCCGAATCCACCTAAAGAAATAACAGACTTCTTCTTTAATTTCTCCGTTGCACGTTCCAGAACCTGTTCGGCAGAGAAGCCGTCTTCGTAAGCGGAGGTTGTTGTATTAATGAACTGTCCGGGGGCAGGGATGTATTCGAATACTTTGTTGGCAAAGGCGGTAGGCGCATTCGGATCTTCCGGTGTATCGCCTGCCTCGTTTTGTGAAGCCTTGTCGCTAAATACTACTGTATTAGGATTTAAGCCGATATCATTCAGCCGATATTGAAGTTGCCCTTGTTGGTTGAAGCAAAGGACATCTCCTTTGACTGTATAATTGTAAGCTTCCGTGATATATATATTCCCGCTGAAAGGATTCAGTTGAATGCTGAAAGGCGTTTGTATAGCCGTTCCGTCTGTGATAAAGTTATCCCGTATGACGGTTCCTGCATTCAGGTCAAATACTTTGATGACGGAATCTTTAGTCTGATAGTCGTAAGTATATAGATAAGCGATGGGGCCGTCGATGGCAAAACTCAGTACTTTTTCATCATACGTAGTGGCGACCGCATCCGTCCGGCTGTCGATTTTGACCAGATGATAGTCTCCGGCTTCAATGTCAGTTCCCCGTGTGACTACATACACGGCTTCTTCCAGCCCCGGAAGTATTTTTCCCGGATTCGGTCCGACTTCTATTTTCTTTGTCTCCTTGAAAGTCGTTATGTCAATCACTGATACGGTAGTGTCTACGCCCGGCCCCGAATAATCCAGTCCGCCGGAATTGGATACATACAATTTCCCGTTTTGTACGCAGATATCCTCCGCATTTCTTCCGACTGTGACAATCTCTTCGATCTCCAGAGAAGTGGTGTCAATCCTTGCGACTGTACCGTCATAGGAACATACATATGCCTTATCCTTATCAAACGCTATCGCACGGGGCTGACGTGAACTGCCATTGTCGCGCAATAGACTGATCTGCCGGATGGATTTGCCCGTAGGAAAGTCAATCACCTCTACGGTGCTCGACACACTGACCACCACATAAATCTTATTTCCATAGATCGCTATGTCATTGGCTGTATCTCCCAATCCCCGCTGATTGTTTGCACTAAAGTAGTTGTTCGTACATCTTTGCCGATTGAAAGAATAACGAGCGAGCGAACTATTATTCTGATTGAACAGTCCTTCGCTTAATATGTACATCTCCGCTGTTCCGGTTTCGAATACATCCCCGTTGCTTTCGGGTACAATACTTGGCTTATCTTCCAGATCATCGCAAGCAATGAAGAAGAGTGGGAAAAGAAAAAAACACTTCCCCAACCGTAGCAACATATTATATAAAAGACCTTTCTGCATACCTAATACCTAATACTTATTACTTAATACCTATTACTTATTACCTAATACCTGACTCCTATCGTCACTCTTACCGATCTTCCCGGCATGGGGAAATTCTTTACGATCTCATAATTCCTGTTCATCAGATTCAGCACTTCCAGGTTGAGTGATGCTGTAACTTTCTGTATTTTGAAATCTCTGTAGGCAGAGATGCTGTGATCACTGTAGCTGTCCAGGCGGTTGTCGCTGATGTTTTGTCCTAACATATACCGTTTTCCGGAGAAAAGGAATGAATAGGAAAGATTGAGCCATGGAGTTTCTATTCCGGCTTGTCCGGAAGCGGAGACGCGCGGAGTATAGGCTATCTGATGCTTGTACACTTTACCTTCCGGTGAGTTGGGATTGGAGTTGGTAACGTCCAGTGCCCGTTGGTAAGTATAGTTTCCGGAAAGGTTGATCCGTAGTTTATCCAGAGGCTGGAGGCTGAGGCTGGCAGTTGCATCTATCCCCTTGATATCCACTTTGCCCAGATTGACCATACTCCAGATGAATAAGTTCTTGGTAGGAGTGGCTACAATCTTGTCGGTCACTTTATTATGGTAGGCGTCTACGGTAGCCGAAAGATAAGGTATAAAGTTGTTGATGGCTTTACTATAAGTAATACCTATATTATATTGAGTAGCACTTTCCGGCTTCAGATTGATGTTTCCGGCCTTGTCGTAATATAAATCATTGAAGCTGGGCAGACGGAAGATATCTTTGTAGAAGAAACGGAACCGCAGTTCTTCATTATGAAACGGCTTTAGCGAGATGCTGACATTGGGAGACAGCTTCCGGTGGTTGCCGGCACTACCTCCGTTTTTAGCTTTCTCGTTGATGACAGTTGCCAGAGCAGAAGCGGACAGCGTCACCCATTCATTGACGTATTTCCCGGCAAAGGCTGTCAGCCATGAATAGCGGGTGGGGGAGACGAAGTTCTGCAAATTGGCATTCATCGTATTGATGCTTCCGTCGGTGGACAAGGAGAAAGAAAGATTGTTCCATATCCGGTATAGAGCGGAAGCGGACAGGTAATATTCTTGCTGGTAATAGCTGTTGTCAGTTCCTCCGACGGAGGTAAGAGCATCCGGGTCCTGATAGTTCTGATAACTCCAGTTCCACTTGGCAGAGGTCTGGAATACCCATTTTCTGCTAAACTCTTTCTTGTACTGGCTTTGGATAAAGGTGTTCTTATCCTGCAGATTTTGTCGGGAGAAGTCATAATATAAGGTAGTGGCATTGGGCAGCCCCCGTGAGGACTGGTAATAATAGGCTTTCAGTCTCCATTGCTCTTTGTCGGAGAGATTGGCGAAAGCGCTTATCTCAGCCCGAAGGTTTTCTACATCCGTATTCCGGCGCTTCTCTTTACTGACCTGAACATCGGCATCATTCCCGTAACGCAGGGTAAATGGATAATGCCCGTCCGAAGACATCCATTCGCCGTTGGCGGTCATGCTCCATTTTTTGTTGAGTTGTTGTTCCAGAAAAAGGGAAGGGTTTACTAATCCCCATGAACCGGTCTTAAATTCGGCGGCTATATTAGTCGGCTTGTCTTCTTTGAAATGCGGAGTCAGTGTCTGTATGTTCAGTATACCGGCAGAAGCAAAAAAACGGGCAGGCTGGAAGATGTTGTCGCTTTGTCCGTTGTTGAGCGAAAGGCGGTCTACGTTGTTTAAGGAGAAACGTCCTATGTCTACTTGTCCGGTCTGGCAGTCGCTGACAGTGATGCCGTCATAGGAAACAGCGGTGTGCTGTGCCCCGAGACTTCGGATGGAGACGGTTTTTAATCCTCCGATACCTCCATAGTCCTTCACGGTAACTCCTGCGAAATGTTTTACCGCATCCGATACCTGCAGTGCCTGCAGATTCTTTAATTCTTCCTTATTGAAAACCTGCAGAGGAGAGGCTGAACGGACTTCACGCGTCTGATAAGGGTCGGATACCATGATTTCGGGGATGGAGTAGATATGTGCTGTATCCACTTTTTGTTGTTGGGCAAAAAGGGATAAGGACAAAGCCTGACAGCAGAGTAGTACGCTCATCTTTTTAATAAAAGTATTCCTTCTCATTGTTTTCTTTCAGTCTGTTCATAATGTAAAAAGATGTCCGGGCGAACTCACTTCGACCGGACATCATAATAAACTTGGCAGAGTTTATTAATTAGTACACACTTTCTCTGAATCAGAATGGTGAATGAAATGATGGACGGATTGTCCGGTTCATTAGACTCATCGCTTTTTCCTCGAAAGCAGTGAAACGAGTTTGCATGGTAGGTCTTCTGACTTGTTCCTGTTGCGAACGCCTTCCCGGAATTTGCTTTCCAGTGGCTATAAAGTCGATTGCTCGCAACCAAAAAATGAACTTACAGCAGCGGGACTGTTCAGGACTTTCACCTGATTCCCTTTTAATTGCTTCCCTCGTGCATGAGAGTTGCAAACCAATGCGCGACAAAGATAGATAGTTTATTTGTCTTTTGCAAGAGAGGAGCGAAGGTAAATCCATGACTTTGAACAGCTTTTTAAAAAGCTTTGAATCCAACCACCTCGGTTGACACTTCACCTATCGACTCGACATTCTTCAAAATGGCACTCTGTACTTTCACAAAATGAATACGTTCCAGCGTTACAGGATTGCCATTCTGGTCAACGGCGTCATCCAGGTCAAACTGATTATACCGGTAGTTGCCGTTGTCATCCTTTGCCATGTCGCTTCCCCAGTTGTCGGCATATCCTTTTCCGAAATCCTTGTTTTTCCATATTCCGCCTTCTTGCTCTGTCCGTGCTTCGAGCATACTTCCTTTCAATGTATAGGAGTCCTCTTTAATCCAGTTCGGATAATACATCTGATCGTGATATTGAGGGAGATACTTGATGACTCCGCTTTCTCCTTTACTGTCTTCCCAAGGGATATCTCCGGCTGCATCCGGTCTGTGGTAAGTGACGGAATAGTCGCGTTCCGGTTCGTCACTTCCTTTCAGCTCGTACCATACGTCGTCTGCTTTTCCGTTGCCATTAGCGTCTTCGGATACCCATACGATGCCCGGTTCGGAACTTCCGGAGAAGGGATTGCCGATAATACCGAAGTCGTATCCTTTGCGGTTCTTTATTTCTTTCGGCATTTTAACGGTGATGTATCCGCCGAAAGATCCCAGTGAGACGTAGAGTTTCTTGTTGAAGCGCTCTTCTGCATAAGCGTTTGCTTCTTCCATTGTCTGGCAGTCGAAGCCTTCATTGATAAACTGCCCTGGTGCCGGACGATATTCCAGCACTTTGAATCCTTGAATTTCCGTTTCTTCCTCATCTTTGTTGCAGGAAGCCAAAAGAGTGGCTGCTATAGCCATCAGATACCAATATCTTTTCATTTTTCTATGTTAGTTTAGTTATTGAATAATATTTGTGAAGGAACGCTCTCACCACAGTCTACTGTGTGGAGAACTTTTCCATCTTTGCTGTAAACGACGATTTTAGATTCATCTTTCCGTTCTTCGGTATAAGTTACATAGAGTTCTCCGCTTTGTTGGTTCAGCTGCAATGGAGCAGTAATTGAAACTCCTGATTCTGCGGCAATGAAAGGTGCTTTGAGAGAGTCTGAATCGCCTAATATATATTTAAATATAGCTCCGTCGGTCGATACCAGATAAATAATATTCTCTGTTTCGGATGCTACCATGCCTATGGTCGGACTTGAATGATACGGTCCCTTGGCTGGCTGGAAGTTTGCAAAGACTTTTTCTAAAGTAAAGTCATTCTTTATTTTTACGATATTACATCCGTTATCAGCCGATTCAAGAGTATAAACATTACCGTCTTTAGCCAGTACAAAATTGATTTTCTGTTTTTGAATGATATCTAGCTCTGTAACGGCAGGAGCTTCTCCTTCTTTAGCTGCGATTAGCTCGTTTACATCGTAATACTTCACTTTGGACTCATCTTTATAAGTGTCATTGCTCAGCACTTTGCCATTGTAGATTATGCTATTATAGAAACAAAGCAGACGCTCATTCTTGATCCTGACATTGTTAAGTGATTTTAGGTCAATACGACGTATGCCATCTCCTGTCACTAATCCATATTGTTCGTTCAGAATGGTCAGACCGCTTAGGTTTGCGCCTACTACAGCGGAGTTTTCGTAATAAAGAGTCTTGGCGTCGACAATGTAGAAATGATCTCGGTTCGATGTGCTGGTGCCCACAAGCAGATAGAACTTTCCGTTGCTGTGAATGATATTTGCAGAGTCGTAGTTACCAATTCCCAAAGTTTTTCCTGCATTTAAAGAAGCATAACAATCTTGATAAGCAGTTTTCTTTTCGGTATCATAGAAATTGAATGTTCCGTCTGCTACGTAGAAGAATCCTTTGGAAAAGTTGTGGTTAGAGCTGAAACTTGTGCTCATTTCTACTTTTCCGTATTTATTCTTGATGATACATGTCAGGTCCGCGCGACATGGATTGTCTATTTTGTAACTAAAGGTTGGTTCGGTAGAATACTCTTTTCCATTGACCAGCCATGAATAGGTGGCTCCTTCCGGATTAAGCAGTTCCGGAGTAATCTCCAACGTTTCTCCTAATTCCAACACTTGGCTTTCTGTCGGGAAAGTTCCTTTCAGTACGTTCGGATAATGTGCCAGATTGCCGAGGTGCAAATCTTCGCAATCGTCGTCGTTACAGGCGGTAAAACCTGCTGCAAGGCAGGCTATTAATAAAGTGGTATATAGTTTATTCATCTTGTTTCAGAGTCTTGTTATTAGTTAAAAATGAATGTAGCCGGGAAATAATAGCCATCGTATGCTATTTCTGATATCTTTTCTCCTGTGGCGGCGTTGAATCTTACCAGAAGATTTTTCTGATAGTCTCCGGTCAGGTACATGGCCAGTAATTCGTTGGTCTTTGGATTGACGCGGATGCCTGCGCCATAGAATCCGTAACCTTCTTTGGTGTATTCGGTCAGTGTCTCCTCAGGGGCGGGATTGTCAAAAGTGGCTTTGTATATCTTTCCTCCTGCGATGTAGTAGAATATTCCTTCAGGAGTGCCGCAGAAACTGGCTTCTCTGTAAGCACCGAACGAGGAGGGAGAATAATCGTCACGCATTGCAACCTTTTTCAGAGAAAAATCAGCATTGATTCTTACCAGATTGTTTTTACCGTCTTTGGTCGTTTCTACAGTATAGATATTTCCATCTTTACATTGTACAAAGCGAGTACCACCATAGGTTGTAATATCTAATTCCTGGAATGCGACTTTGTCTGTAGGCTTGAGATCGGGTGAACATAATTCTGCAATGTCTATGGTATACACTTTAGGACTTCCCCACCCGGAGGAGTTCACATTTAATATGAGTTTTCCGTTATAAGCGATTCCGCTACCTGTTCCGGTATACGTATTTCCTACCGATACCAGTGTAATTGTTTCAAACGTTTTTAAATTGATACGGCTGAAATATCCTCCATGAGTAATTATTCCATAATCGTCATTCAAACCGATAAACTCATAAGCTTGATAATTAGCTAGTTTGCCACAGCTATTTTCAGCATACAGAGTTTTAGGGTCCATCACCACCAACTGATTATCTTCTTTTGAACAGACATACAACTTCCCATTCCACAAAGTAGCCGATTGTGAGGTAACTCCCAGCACATCTCCGAAATTCTGATTCTTATAGCACCAGTGTTCAATGCTGTTCTTCTCATAATTATAGAATGAAATACTTCCGGATCCGTGTCCGAACCATCCCTCATTGATAATCAGACATCCTTTGGAGTAATCCGCTCCCGGAACCATCACTTTATTTTCTAATGTCACTTTTCCCAAGTCATTGCTGAGTTCTAAAATAACTTTGGAACGGCCGGGATGTTCGGCGTTGAATGTGAATGACGGGTCTGTCGACATATCTTCTCCATTCTGATACCATTGATAGTATATATCCAGCGGACTACTTGCCTTAGGGGCATATACATATTGTTCTCCGACATTGAGTGTCAAATCCTCTTCGGGGAAAGTGCCGGCTTTCAGAGCTGGTAATCCTTGTAGTTTGTCAATGTGGTCCAGGTCACAATCGTCTTTCGAGCAAGACACAATAACAAGCGTTGTTATTATAAATAATAACGTTTTGAATAGCTTTTTACAATTCATGTTTTGTATATTAAGTAAATAAAATATGTCCATCAAAGTGTCCGGGCGAAATCGCTTCGACCGGACACACATAATAAACTTGGCAGAGTCTATTAGTTTGTACATACTTTCTCTGAATCAGAGTGATGAATGAAATGATAGACGGATGTCCGGGTCATTAGATTCAACGCTTTTTCCTCGAAAGCAGTGAAACGGATTTTACATGGCAGGTCTTCTGACTTATTCCTGTTGCGGGTGCCTTCCCGGAATTTTCTTTCCAGTGGCTTTGAGTAGATTGCTCGCAACATATCTATGGAACTTACAGCAGCGGGACTGTTCAGGATTTACACCTGATTCCCTTTTAATCGCTTCCCTCGTGATGAGAGTCGCAAACCAATGCGGGGACAAAGATATATAGTTTATTTGTTTCTACCAAAAAGAAAATAACAGCAGTTTTGCTCTCATGCTCTAACAATTCCTGCGTATCCCTTTATTCATCGCTGTTTCAAGCGTGGTAGCAAGTGTGGTGGCAGGTATGAGAGCAAACGGTTGCTCTCACTCCGGTGCATCGGATGACGTGACGTTTTGTAGTGTTATAGGTTGATTTGTAGGATGTTAACGTCTGATACGTCAACTATTAAAGATTGACATATCAACTATTAATAATTGAGAAATCAGGTATTAAAGGCTGATAACTCATCTATTAGTAGCCAATAAATGAGTTAATGCTTCTTGAAAGAACGGGTGAATTGGAGCAACTAATGCGATTGGGTTACTCCGGTCATGCAGTCAAGTTACTCTAATTGATAGTTGCTTTAGAAAGTTCCAAAGCGTTGAAACCAACGGTTTCAAGCGGATGAAACTCTAGTTTCAAGCAGATGAAACTTTAGTTTCAAACTGAAGAAACTTTGGTTTCAAGCCGATGAAACTTTAGTTCCGAGCGGCAGAAACATTTTGTTTCAACGGTTGGAACTGATATTGGAACTACATGTTAACTATTGATGCTGCATTAGATATGCTTCAATGGCTGGTGCAGTGGCATCTTTAAGCAATACAGTCTTGTCTTTATCCAACAGATATAGAGTCGGGATAGCCTTTAAGTCATAGACCTGTTCTTCTTTGATAGTGAACTTCTTGTCATATCCGTTAATCCATTCATTGGGAAATTCGCTCAGATGCTTTTTCCACTCGTCCAGTTCCTCATCGGGGTAGATGGAGAGAAGTACCAACTTCTTTTCCTGTAAAAGCTGGTTGATGATGGGAGCGTTTTTCAGACCTTCTATGGTTTCTGTGCATGCCTGACAGCCGGGGTTATTGATAAATAACAGAAGATATTCCGCTTTCAACTGATATAATGAACCTTGTGCTCCGGAGGCCAGGGTATAAGTGAAGTTGAGCGCTTTGGTTCCGATACGATTTTTCTGAGCCAGCTTAAGACGGGCCTGGGGACGTATCTTCTCTGTTTCGTTCAATACAGGAGAGGCTATCATTGCTTCCAGTACCGGTATATAAAATTCTTCGTTGCGCATGGGGGAGTTGGGATCATACAGATACTTGTCTGCCAGGTCGGTGATATATGTAAACACCTTCTTGTCCACATTGGTCCGGTCGATTACATTGCGCATGGCTTGTTGGGCTGTTTCAAGCGGTACGTGGTTCAGCAAGTCGCAATAATCTGCCCACGCTTGTTCCGTTACTTCCGGATGGTGGATATAGTTGGTGTCGGCAAAGTTTACATTGTCCCAATAATGCTTGGCCAGAAAGTCGGCCCGTTGTTCCGGTGCTGTCATCATTTGCGGGATGGCGGGCATCTTAATAGCCTTAATGGTATCTTGCGGTGTTTCGCTTTTGTTTTGACTTGAAGCATTCCCGTTTTTACAGGCGCCAAGAAGAAGGCACAGAATGAGTATAAGGCTTATGTTTGTTTTCATGACAATTGGTTGGTTTAAACTTACTTTCGAAAGCAAAGGTATGAAAACTATGTGAAAAAACATACCGATATTCCGGTAAGTTTTGAAAACTGGATATGCGGCTTCGTATTTTTTATCGATACAGCCGACTTTGTGTGAATAGGGCTAAATAATCTCTTCCCTTCGGGTGGAATCTGCATCGAATTTGTTATCTTTGCCCGTAGCATTGGTTATTTTTTAATAAAAGCTGATATGAACGCACCTGTTAAAACGCTCCGTAAGCTCCCGATAGGGATACAAAGTTTCGAATTTCTTCGCTCGGAAGGATATCTTTATGTCGATAAAACAGAACTGGTCTATCGTCTCGTAACGAAAGGGAAGCCTTATTTCCTCAGTCGTCCCCGGCGTTTCGGGAAGAGCCTGTTGCTTTCCACGCTTGAAGCTTATTTCAAGGGGAAGAAAGAACTTTTCGAAGGACTCGCTATCGAGAAATTGGAGCAGAACTGGTTCGAATACCCGGTGTTGCACCTAAGCTTGAATGCTGAGAAATATGACAGTAGGGAACGATTGGAAGGAATGCTTGAACTGCAACTGGAAAGTTGGGAAGAGATGTATGGAGTAGATAAAGGCACAATGACCTACTCCGGACGCTTCATTACCATTATCCGACGTGCATACGAACAGACCGGACGCCGTGTGGTCGTACTCGTAGACGAATATGACAAACCCATGCTTCAGACATTCGATAAACCTGATTTGCAAGAAGACTTCCGTAAAACGCTGACCGCTTTCTATACTGTACTCAAAGATGCTGACCCTTATCTTCAGTTTGTCTTTATCACCGGAGTAACGAAGTTTGCGCAGATGGGCATTTTCAGCACGCTTAACCAGTTGAATGATATCAGCTTCGACCTTGAGTACAACACCCTTTGCGGCATGACACGTACGGAAATCGAAACCGTTTTTGTACCTGAATTGCAAGAACTGGCTCTCCAGGCTGAAACAAATTATGACGAAGCTATAGAGCAACTCACCCGCCAGTATGACGGTTACCGCTTCACTCCTGAGAAAGGATTTACTCCCATGTTCAATCCTTTCAGTGTGCTCAATGCCCTTGCTAAGTCGCGTTTCGGTGACTATTGGTTTGCCAGCGGAACGCCTACTTTTCTGGTAGAGATCCTAAAGAAGACAAATTTTGACCTTCGCGAATTGGACGGTATTGAAGTCTCTTCTGCTTCATTGAGTGACGACAGGGCGAATATCTCCAATCCTGTTCCGATGATTTATCAAAGCGGATACCTGACTATAAAGTCGTTCGACCAACGTTTTCGTACATATACGCTGGGGTTTCCTAACGAAGAGGTGAAATATGGTTTCCTCAATTTTGTCGCCCCTTTCTATACTCCTGTCGCATCCACCGATACCACCTTTTATATCGGGAAATTTGTGCATGAACTGGAAACGGGCGAAACGGAAGCTTTCCTCACTCGTCTGTCCTGTTTCTTCGCCGATTTTCCTTACGAACTGAACGAGAAAACTGAACGTCATTATCAAGTTGTATTCTATCTCGTCTTCAAACTCATGGGGCAATTCACGCAAGCGGAAGTCCGTACCGCTATCGGTCGTGCCGACGCAGTAGTAAAGACTGCGGACTACATCTATGTGTTCGAATTTAAACTCACCGGCACCGCCGAAGAAGCTCTGAAGCAGATTGATGAAAAAGGTTACCTTTTGCCCTACACCGTGGATGGCAGGCGACTGGTGAAAGTCGGTGTGTCTTTTGATGCCGCGAAACGGAATCTGGGAGAGTGGCTGATTGTTTGACTGCACTGTGAATAAAGAAAAACCAAGCTGTTTATTTCTCTTTCGCCAGCGTGAAGACAAATTCCAGTCCGCCGCCTTGATTATTCTTGGCAGAAATGTTTCCTCCGTGGATGATGACGGCATTCTTTACGATGGCAAGCCCTAAACCGGTTCCGCCGAGTTTGCGTGAACGCCCTTTGTCCACCCGGTAGAAACGTTCGAAAAGGCGGTTCAGATGTTCCGGAGAGACACCGATGCCCGTATCTGCGAAGCTGAAATAATAGTAGTTCTCATCTTCACGGAAACAGTTGATGTTTATCTGAATATTGGTTCCGGCGTATGCGATGGCATTGTCCATCAGGTTGCGGAAGATGGAGTAGAGCAGGGAGTAATTGCCTTTGATCTGGATACCCTTCTTTAGTGAATCCACGATGCTGATGTGCTTTTCTTCCAGTTCCAGAGAAACTTCATTGATGATGTTTCCTACCAGTACGCTGATGTCTACCCGTTCCATGTCTATCATGTTGGCGGCTTCGTCCATGCGGGTCAGTACGGATATGTCGCGTAGCAGCCGGCTGAGGCGGTTGCTCTGTGCGTAACACCGTTCGAGGAACGTATTTATCTTGTCACGTGAGATATTCTCGTTGTTGACAATCGTTTCCAGATAACCTTGGATACTGCTTACGGGAGTTTTCAGTTCATGGGCAATGTTCTGGGTTAATTGGCGCTTCAGACGTACCTGCTCTTCTTCCTGCGTGACGTCATTGATCGAAATCTCGAAGCTGGCGTCCTGAAAGATGATACATTCCACGATAAAGGTGCGTCCGTTTTTGTTGATTGTGACGGACATACGCTTTTCGTCTTTTCCCCGCGAGCGTTGCTGCTGGTTCTTGTTGATGAAATGAATGATGTCTTTCAGTTCGCTGATGGCGAATACTTCCTCTGTCGTTTCCAGGTTAGAGTCCGAAATCAGGTTACTGTATTGAGTAAAGAGGTTGTTGACCAGAATCTCTTTTTTGTCTTTGGTGAATATGCCCAGCCCTTCATGCGAAATCTGAAGATGGGTAATCAGTTTCTCGCGTTCGATGTAGAGTGCCTCTTTCGTTTCGTGCAGACGCTTGTATATCTGGATGATGTGCTGCGAAATCTCTCCCAGCTCATTATGCGGAAAAGCGGACTGCATCGCCATCTCTATCGGTTCGTTACGGTCTGCACGCATGGCAAACTCGCGGAGCTGGCTGATAGAAGTTCCCAGTTTGTTGGTGAATTTGTAGAAGATCACCATGAGCAACAGCGACACAATGACCGTAAACCATAAGTAATGCGGGTCTGCCTGCAGATTATTGATGAGGCTTACATTATATGGCAGTGCCGAGCGAATGATATAATCTCCGTAGCGGGTTGCCGAATAGAAATACGGTAGCCCGGTGGTCTCCGAAGTGCGGCGTACGTCAAAACCGGTTCCGTCTTTCAAGGCTTTCTGCACTTCGGGGCGGTTGAGATGGTTCTCCAGTTGCTGGTCGGTAGTCTGATAACTGTCATAGATCACATTTCCCTGCAAGTCGATCAGTGTGACGCGCAAGTCCTCCAATGCGTGGTCACGGATATACTTTTCAGTCGTTTCTTCGATGGCGGGATTACTGTTCAGCCGTTCGTACAAGCGGCTGTTATAGTTCTGGAGCTGCGTGTTGAGTAACTCGACTTTATATTCTCTTTCGCGTTGATACTGGTAGGCGATGAAACAAAAGGCAAATACCAGAAACAGCGAGATCACCGAAAGGAATAACTTCCGGCTGAAAGAGAGGAAATGTTTTTGCTTGACAGGTAGATTCATACTTCTTGATTATTCGGCTTCAAAGCAGTATCCGTATCCCAGGCGGGTAACGATGCACTTGCCATATTCGCCAATTTTCTTCCGTAAACGGGTGATATTCACATCAATGGTACGATCGAGTACGTATACTTCGTCGCTCCAGATGCGTGCCAGAATGTCTTCACGGGAGAAGACGCGTCCTTTGTTCTGCACCAGCAGAAGCAGTATTTCAAATTCTTTCTTCGTCAACTGCACTTCTTCGTCGTCTATGCTTACCTTCTTCTTGGTGATGTCGATCACGAGTGACTGGTAAGTCAGGCGTTCGGGCGCCTTTTCCGTCTCCATCGTGGCGGTACGCCTCAGTACGGCTTTCACACGGGCGATCACTTCGCGCAGGGAGAAAGGCTTGGAGATATAATCGTCCGCTCCCAGATTGAAGCCTGTTACGGTATCGTTTTCGGTATCTTTGGCTGTGATGAAGATGATGGGCACTCTGGCTGTTTTCTTGTCTTTCTTCAGCATGTTTGCCATCTTGAAACCGGAGATTTCCCCCATCATCACGTCCAGAAGAATCAGGTGGTAACTGCTGATATCCATCTTCAGAGCCTCTTCGGCGGAGTTGGCGGTATCCACTTCATAACCTTCGTTTTCAAGATTGAATTTCAGAATCTCACAGAGGTCTTCTTCATCGTCGACAACTAAAATACGGTAATCGTTCATATGATATATGTATTAATGTGATATGACAAAGTTAAGCTTTTTTTTATTTCGGGACAAAGATGAGAAGACTTTGTTACGGGCGGATGAAACAAATATTACAATCGTATTACATTCCGCTGAATGCGGGCATCGGGATGATATTTGAAAGTTTTTATGGGATATGCGAGGAAAAACCGTCTGTTATTTGTTATCTTTGTGTAGCGATAGGATAATAAATACACAGTTTGCAGATCATGATAAAAATAGACTTGAAACGATATAGACGCGAAGTGGTAGGAGGGGTGATTGTACTGCTTCTTCTCATCGGGGGAATCTCCGTCTTTAAATATACTTCTTTTAATTCCGGCTTTGAGATCGTAGACGATCTGGGAGGAAATATCTTTCCGTCGGCCATCCTGTCGGTAGCCACTACGGACGCGCAGGTGATTACTCCTTCGGATTCTACCTGTCTCGGAAATCCGAAATCGTGCATCGCCGTTCGGGTGAAGTCAAGGACTGCTTATAGCCGGGTGCGGATAGAGGTTGCCGAGACCCCTTTCTTTTCCCGTTCCGTGTCGGAATTTGTGCTGAACAAGCCGAGGACGGAATATACTATTTATCCCGATATCATCTGGAATTACGAGGCACTGAAGAATAACGCACAGGCGGAACCGGTGAGCGTAGCCGTAAAAGTGGAGATGAACGGGAAAGACTTGGGACAACGGGTACGTACGTTTTCGGTGCGTAGCGTCAATGAATGCCTGTTGGGTTATGTGGCGAACGGGACGAAGTTTTACGATACCAGTATCTTTTTTGCCGCATACGTCAACGAAGAGAATCCGATGATCGACCAGCTGCTTCGTGAAGCGCTGAATACCCGCATCGTGAATCGTTTCTTGGGCTACCAGAGCACGGCCAAAGGTGCGGTAGACAAGCAGGTATACGCACTTTGGAACATCTTGCAGAAACGCAAGTTCCGCTACAGTTCCGTATCCAATACGAGCCTTTCGAGCAATGTCGTTTTCTCGCAACGCGTCCGTACCTTTGACGATGCGCTGGAATCGTCGCAGATCAACTGTGTGGACGGCAGCGTCCTGTTCGCTTCGCTTCTTCGGGCTATCAATATCGAACCGATACTGGTACGTACACCGGGGCATATGTTCGTAGGATATTACACCGATAACTCTCATAAGGACATGAACTTCCTCGAAACAACGATGATCGGCGATGTAGACCTCGACGACTTCTTCCCGGATGAACAACTGGACTCTACCATGGTCGGCAAATCGCAGAACGAAATGTCACTGCTCACTTTCGAGAAATCCAAACAGTATGCCAACAAAAAGTACAAAGACAATGAAGCAGGCATCCACTCCGGAAAGCTGAACTATATGTTTCTGGAGATTTCCAAAGAAGTACGGAGGAAAATACAGCCGATAGGAAAGTGAAATTCATTTTTAATTCGTATTTTTGCCCAAGTAATCATTTAATGAAAAAGGATGCAAGGCAAGAAATTTATCTCCCCCGGAGCGTGGTTTTCGATGAATTATCCGTCGGACTGGAACGAGTTTGAAGATGGCGAAGGCTCTTTTCTTTTCTATAACCCCGATGTATGGACGGGCAACTTTCGTATATCAGCTTTTAAAGGCAACGCCTCATACGGTAAAGATGCCATCCGTCAGGAACTGAAAGAAAACGATTCGGCTTCATTGGTGAAAATCGGTACATGGGACTGTGCCTACAGTAAAGAAATGTTTCAGGAAGAGGGCACTTATTATACTTCTCACCTGTGGATAACAGGAACCGGCAATATCGCTTTTGAATGTTCTTTTACCGTACCCAAAGGCGGAAGCGCCAAGGAAGCGGAAGAGGTCATCGCTACACTGGAAGCCCGCAAGGAAGGCGAGAAATATCCCGCAGAACTGATTCCCGTCCGCCTATCGGAAATCTATCAGATCAATGAAGGCTACGAGTGGGTAGTATCTACCGTCAAACAGGAACTCAAAAAAGACTTTCAGGGAGTGGAAGAGGACTTGGAGAAGATTCAGCAAGTGATAGACAGCGGTAAGATCAGCCCCAAGAAGAAAGATGAATGGCTCGCCATCGGTATAACGGTATGCGCGATTCTGACTAACGAAGTGGAAGGCATGGAGTGGAAAACCTTGATTGACGGCAATCGGGAAGTCCCCGTACTCGAATACCAAGGCCGGACCATCGACCCGATGAAAATCGCATGGAGCAAAGTTAAGGCCGGCCAACCCTGCAACATTGCCGAAGCATATCAATCGGCAATCGATCATCACTAAATCACGAACCAGCTAATCACTAAATTACGTGGCAGTACCTTATTTACAAGTAGACAACCTGACCAAGTCCTTCGGCGACTTGGTTCTTTTTGAAAATATATCTTTTGGCATTGCCGAGGGGCAACGCGTCGGATTAATCGCCAAGAACGGCAGCGGAAAAACAACCTTACTGAATATCATCGCCGGAAAAGAAGGGTATGACAGCGGAAACATCGTCTTCCGCCGTGACCTTCGTGTGGATTATCTGGAACAAGACCCGCAGTATCCCGAAGAACTGACCGTTCTCGAAGCCTGTTTCCATCACGGCAACAGCACCGTCGAACTGATTAAAGAGTACGAACGATGTATGGAAACCGAAGGGCATCCGGGACTGGAAGACCTCTTGGCACGCATGGACCAGGAGAAAGCATGGGAATATGAGCAGAAAGCCAAGCAAATTCTGTCCCAACTGAAAATCCGTAACTTTGACCAGCAGGTGAAGCAGCTTTCCGGCGGACAGCTGAAACGTGTAGCCTTAGCCAACGCCCTGATCACCGAACCGGATTTGCTGATTCTCGATGAGCCTACCAACCATCTGGACCTGGACATGACCGAATGGTTGGAAGACTACCTGCGTCGCACCAACCTGAGCCTGCTGATGGTGACGCACGACCGTTATTTCCTCGATCGTGTCTGCTCGGAGATTATCGAAATTGACAATCAGCAGATTTATCAATATAAAGGTAACTACAGCTATTATCTGGAGAAACGTCAGGAACGCATCGAAGCTAAAAGCGTGGAAATAGAACGTGCCAATAACCTCTATCGTACGGAACTCGACTGGATGCGCCGGATGCCGCAGGCACGCGGACACAAAGCCCGATACCGTGAAGATGCCTTCTATGAACTGGAGAAGGTTGCCAAGCAACGTTTCAACAATGACAACGTAAAACTGGAAGTAAAGGCCTCTTATATCGGAAGCAAGATATTCGAAGCCGATCATCTGTTCAAGAGCTACGGAGACCTGAAGATTCTGGATGATTTTTCCTATATCTTTGCCCGTTACGAGAAGATGGGAATTGTAGGAAACAACGGAACGGGTAAATCTACTTTTATCAAAATATTGATGGGACAGGTCAAACCCGACAGCGGAACGGTGGATGTGGGCGAAACTGTCCGTTTCGGCTATTACTCGCAGGACGGTCTCCAGTTCGACGAACAAATGAAGGTGATTGATGTCGTGCAGGATATAGCCGAAGTGATCGAACTGGGGAATGGAAAGAAGCTGACGGCTTCGCAATTCCTGCAGCATTTCCTGTTTACTCCCGAAACGCAGCATAGCTATGTCTATAAACTGAGTGGGGGAGAGCGCCGCCGCCTTTACCTGTGCACGGTGCTGATGCGTAATCCCAACTTCCTCGTGCTCGATGAGCCTACCAACGACCTGGACATCATCACTCTGAATGTGCTCGAAGAGTATCTGCAGAACTTCAAGGGCTGTGTCATAGTCGTTTCCCACGACCGCTACTTTATGGATAAGGTAGTAGACCATCTGATGGTATTCAACGGACAGGGAGATATCCGTGACTTCCCCGGAAACTATAGCGATTACCGTGACTGGAAAGAAGCCAAGGCACAGAAAGAAAAGGAAGCGGAAAAGCCGCAGGAAGAGAAGACCGCCCGTGTCCGTCTGAACGATAAGCGGAAAATGAGCTTCAAGGAAAAGCGTGAGTTCGAACAACTGGAAAAAGAAATAGCGGAACTGGAAGCGGAGAAGGCACAGATTGAAGAACTGCTTTGCAGCGGAACGCTTTCTGTAGACGAACTGACTGAAAAGTCGAAACGTCTGCCCGAAGTGAATGATCTGATTGACGAAAAGACCATGCGCTGGCTGGAACTGAGCGAGATAGAAGGCTGACATGAATCTGAACGGAAAGAAACTGTAATAACTGAAACAACCTGATAATAACCGAAATAACATAGACCGATATGACAAACCTGACCAATTACCATAGTCACTGCTTATATTGTGACGGACGAGCTAATATGGAAGATTTTATCCGTTTTGCCATTAGTGAAGGCTTTTCTTCTTATGGTATTTCTTCTCACGCTCCTCTGCCATTTTCTACAGCATGGACGATGGAGTGGGACCGGATGGATGATTACCTTTCCGAATTTTCTCGTCTGAAGGGGAAATATGCCGATAAAATAGAGCTTGCCATCGGACTCGAAATAGACTATCTGAATGAAGAGAGCCATCCCGCTATCCCTCGTTTTCAGGAATTGCCGCTCGATTATCGGATTGGTTCTGTGCATATGCTCTATTCTCCGCTGGGCAAAGTCGTGGATATCGATACCCCTGCCGATATATTCCGTCAATTGATAGATGCGCATTTTGAAGGTGATCTCGATTACGTTGTCCACCTTTATTATAAGAATCTGCTCCGTATGGTCGAGCTGGGAGGTTTTGATATCCTTGGTCATGCAGATAAGATGCACTATAATGCCTCTTGCTATCGTCCGGGATTATTGGACGAACCGTGGTATGATGCGTTGGTTCGCGATTATTTTGCAGAAATAGCCCGTCATGGATATATCGTTGAAATTAATACCAAGTCTTATCATGATTTGGGAACTTTCTATCCGAACGAACGCTATTTCCCTTTATTGAAAGAATTGGGTATTCGGGTACAGGTGAATAGTGATGCCCATTATCCGGAACGGATTAATAACAGTCGTGCCGAAGCATTGGCAGCCTTGAAGAAAGTCGGTTTTGACACAGTAGTGGAGTGGCACGGCGGACAGTGGAAAGATATGCCTCTGTTACAATAAAACAGAGCTTCTGTTTATAATAAATGCAGGCTCCGTCAACTGCTGACAGAGCCTGCATTTATCTATAACAGAGCCTCTGTTTCGATCCCCTATTCCGTCCTTTTGCAGGCATTCGATAACAGGAACTCATTCAAAGCTTCTTCATAATTCCCATGAATCATAATATGATGATTGCCTAGCGGGTTTTTCAGGAAATAATCCGCCGGAGTATTCATGCGGATACGCACCTGCGTGCGGCACATATTGATATAATTCGTATTCTCGGTTAGAGTTCCGGTAGACAGGTAATACTCATCCAGACATTCGCCTCCGCATTTTACGATAGTCACGTCACCTGTCGGGAGCAGTCCTTGAATGGCGATACCTTTCTCTGTCTCAAAATGATTGCGGATAATATATCTTTCCGTCTGTTTGAGTCCTATAGTGCAATGTGCCAGTATTAATTCATTGGTTCGCGTATTGATGGTGGATGGATTTGCCATGAATCCTTCTTTTCCTGTCAGCGCCTTAACTGCCAGAAGAGTGAAGATAGACTGGAGATCTCCCTCACAGCCTGCCATGATACCGTCATCATTCAGCAATGACAATGCCAGACAGCCGGTCGTATCAATTTGATCGATCAGTTTGAAGCAGCTTAATGTCAGCGCTTCCAGCTTCTCTTCTTCGCAAATTCTCTTGATGGCCCTGTATAATCGCATTGCTTTGATTAAATCCTCGGGAGTTCCCTCGCGGCAGGCAAGCGCCTGCGAAGCAACGGCGGCGCAGGACGCGCCTACCTGATCATCTGTGATTTGTTTAAAATGTTCATAAACCCTTTCCAGCGGAATATCTATATATTCGATTCCCCAACGGCGTTTTGCCAGAAGATAATCCACATTGCTGGCAACCAGCCACGAAGAAGGAGTACCGATGACTCCGATACGCTTGCCGAACAAAGAACGCTGCGCGCGGAAATTATTATATAGTATATGTACACGTTGAATAATAGACGGTAATTCTCCATGAAGAATTTCACTCTTCATTCCCCTTCCACGGAGCCATGTAGATATTTCCAATGCCGCAGCAAGTGAGTTCTGCATGCCATCGGCCAATAAAATGGCGGGGCGGGGAAGACGTTCGAAGTGCTGGATGACCAGTCTTTCCACACCTCCGGTAGCGATAAAAATGATTTTGAAATCATCACTGCCCAACTTATCCATATCTTGATAATCGATGAGTTTGACAGTGTAATATTTTTCAAGTTCACTTAGAATTGCTTCGTGCGAATTGCGCAGCGAGGCTTGTTTGTGAAGTATTGAAGCAAATGAGATAAGGTGTATGGTCATTATGATATTGTTTTAAGTTTTCTGTATTACAAATGTATAGCTTTCTTTTCATTTTTCCACTACGTTTTTACCCTTGATAAGGATTTTAAAGTTTTTATGTCTCTGTATTCAAATTATTGCGTACATTTGCAGTTCCAAATTAAAAAAGTAAATAGTAATTAGTAATTTGTAGTTAAAATTATGCCAACCATATCCATTCGCGGAAACGAGATGCCTGCATCTCCTATCAGAAAACTGGCTCCTTTGGCAGACGCTGCCAAGCAACGGGGAGTCCATGTGTTTCACCTGAATATCGGACAGCCTGACCTGCCCACTCCTCAGGCCGCGATTGACGCGATACGCAACATCGACCGTAAAGTGCTGGAATATAGCCCCAGTGCCGGAAACAGAAGCTATCGCGAGAAACTTGTGGGATATTATGCAAAGTTCAACATCAATCTGACGGCTGACGATATAATCATTACATCGGGAGGTTCGGAAGCGGTACTTTTTTCCTTCCTTTCTTGCCTGAATCCGGGAGATGAAATCATTGTTCCGGAACCTGCATACGCCAACTACATGGCATTTGCCATCTCTGCCGGAGCAAAGATCCGTACGATTGCAACGACCATTGAAGAAGGTTTCTCCCTGCCGAAAGTAGAGAAATTCGAAGAACTGATCAATGAACGTACCAAGGCTATCCTGATTTGTAATCCGAACAACCCGACCGGTTATCTGTATACACGTCGGGAAATGAATCAGATCCGTGACCTGGTGAAGAAGTACGACCTCTTCCTCTTCTCTGACGAAGTATATCGTGAATTTATTTATACCGGCTCTCCTTATATCTCTGCCTGTCATCTGGAAGGTATCGAGAATAATGTAGTGCTGATCGATTCAGTTTCCAAGCGTTATTCGGAGTGCGGAATCCGTATCGGTGCATTGATTACCAAGAACAAAGAGATACGTGACGCTGTTATGAAATTCTGCCAGGCTCGTTTGAGTCCTCCTTTGATCGGACAGATTGCCGCTGAGGCTTCTTTGGATGCTCCGGAAGAATATTCGCGTGAGACGTATGATGAATACGTAGAACGGCGTAAATGCTTGATTGATGGATTGAACCGTATTCCGGGCGTTTATTCTCCGATTCCGATGGGGGCTTTCTATACCGTAGCCAAACTCCCCGTAGACGACTCGGACAAGTTCTGTGCATGGTGTCTTTCTGACTTTGAATACGAAGGCCAGACCGTATTTATGGCACCGGCTTCCGGTTTCTATACTACTCCGGGCTCCGGCATCAATGAAGTGCGTATCGCCTACGTATTGAAGAAAGAAGATTTGACCCGTGCGCTTTTCATCCTGCAAAAGGCGTTGGAGGCGTATCCGGGAAGAACGGAATAGGTATTAAGTAATAAGTATTAAGTAATAGGTAATAACCGTAGACGCTGATTGGCGTATGATGTATTATAAGGTTGATAATTATATCATAAGGTGATGTCTTAATGCTTAATATAATACTTAATCCCTAATCCCTGATCTCTAAATAAGCTACGGCTATTACTTATTACCTAATACTTAATACCTATTAAAGAATTGTCGTTATCTCTTTTTATAGCCCGTCGTATTTATCGCGAGAGCGATGGTGGAAAACAGGTTTCACGTCCTGCGGTCCTCATTGCTATGGCTGGTATTGCCATAGGGTTGGCTGTTATGATTATTGCGGTGGCGGTAGTCATAGGGTTTAAAAGTGAGGTAAGGAATAAAGTCATCGGATTCGGGTCGCACATTCAGATAGCGAATCTGGATGTGGTCAATTCTTATGAGACTCATCCGATTGCGGTGGGGGACAGTATGATGACTGCTCTTTCCGGTTATCCCCAAGTAAGCCATGTGCAACGTTATTCTACCAAGCCGGGGATGATAAAAACGGATGATGCTTTTCAGGGAATGGTACTGAAAGGTGTCGGACCGGAGTTTGATCCGAGTTTTATGCAGGAGTATCTGGTGGAAGGGGAGATTCCTGCGTTCAGCGATTCGGCTTCCAGTAATCAGGTACTTATCTCCAAGGCGCTGGCTACTAAAATGAAGCTGAAGCTGGGAGATAAGATATATACCTATTATATTCAGGATAATATCCGTGCCCGGCGCTTGACGATTGCAGGCATCTATCAGACCAATTTCTCGGAGTATGATAATCTGTTTCTGCTGACTGACCTTTATTTGGTGAACCGTCTGAATGGCTGGGAACCGGAGCAGGTGAGCGGAGTGGAGCTGCAGGTGCGCGACTATGATAAACTGGAGGATATCACTTACGAGATAGCTGTTGATACGGATAGCCAGCGCGATAAGTTTGGAGGCGTGTATTATGTACGCAATATAGAGCAACTGAATCCCCAGATATTTGAATGGCTCAATCTGCTTGATCTGAATGTATGGGTAATCCTTTTCCTGATGATAGGAGTTGCCGGCTTTACCATGATTTCCGGTTTGCTGATTATTATCATAGAACGCACCAATATGATCGGAATACTGAAAGCGCTGGGAGCCGATAATTTTACGATTCGCAAGACTTTCCTTTGGTTTGCCGTCTTTCTCATCGGCAAGGGGATGCTTTGGGGCAATGCGATTGGACTGGCATTCTGTTTTATCCAGTCCCAATTCGGAATATTTAAGCTCGATCCGGAGAATTATTATGTTGATACGGTATCGGTTTCTTTCAATGTCTGGTTCTTCCTTTTGATCAATGCAGGTACGTTGCTAGCATCGGTTCTGATGTTGATCGGACCTTCATACTTGATAACGAAGATCAATCCTGCAAGCTCCATGCGGTACGAGTAATTTTCTCTTTTTCTTTTCTTTTTTTGCTGCAAAAATAATTTAGACCGTAGCGTGATGTAGAGTGAATAATATGTCTATATTTGCGCCCGATTTACTTAATATCCTCTTGTAGGTTTAATTTTTAACCATTATGAATAATGTGTTAATTCTGTTGGATAATCCGGATGACTGGAAGCCGTATTGTGAGACGAAAAGTATCCTGACTGTTTCCGACTATCTGAAGAACAAGCCGGTTGAAAAAGACCGGAAGTTAGTTATTAATCTTAGCAATGATTACAGCTATAACTCCGAAGGGTATTACTGTTCGTTGCTTGCCCAGACGAGAGGACAACGGGTGATTCCCGATGTTGACATCATCAACAAACTGGAGACGGGGACAGGAATCCGCATGGACCGAAGTCTGCAGGCGTTGTGTTATCAATGGATTCAGAAGAACGGGGTCAAAAGTGATATCTGGTATCTGAATATCTATTTCGGGAAATGCCGTGAGAAAGGGCTGGAAAGAGTGGCCCGCTTCATTTTCGAGAACTATCCCTGCCCTTTGTTGAGAGTCGCTCTGAACACTCATCCCAAGAATCAGATTGAAAGTATTCAGTTCTTGCCTTTGAACCGGTTGGATGATGAGGAACAGGACTTCTTTGCCAATACGCTGGATAACTTTAATAAGAAAATATGGCGTGCGCCTAAGTCGGCAAAAGCTCCGAGATATAGCTTGGCGGTACTGATCGATCCGAAAGAGAAATTTCCGCCCAGCAACAAAGGCGCTTTGCATAAACTCTCCGAAGTGGCCAAGAAGATGAATATCCACGTCGAAATGATTACAGAGGATGATGCGATGCGTCTGTTGGAATTTGATGCGCTGTTTATCCGAACAACGACCTCGCTGAATCATTATACATTCCATTTGTCACAGTTGGCCGCCCAGAATGGGATGGTCGTCATTGATGATCCGTTGTCTATCATTCGGTGTACCAATAAGGTTTATCTGAAAGAACTTTTTGAGAAAGAAAGGATTCCGGCACCGAAGTCTACGTTGATTTTTCAGTCCAATGAGAACTCGTTCGAGCAGATCAGTGAGCAGGTTGGTGCTCCTTTCATCCTGAAGATACCGGACGGTTCCTATTCCATTGGCATGAAAAAGGTGTCCAATGAAGAAGAACTGAAAACAAGTCTTGAACTTCTTTTCGAGAAGTCGGCTATCTTGTTGGCGCAGGCATTTACGCCTACGGAGTTTGACTGGCGTGTCGGTCTGCTGAACGGAGTACCTTTGTATGCCTGCAAGTATTATATGGCAAAAGGTCATTGGCAGATTTACTGCCATTATGATTCGGGCAGGAGCCGCTGCGGACTGGTGGATACGATTCCTATCTATCAGGTGCCGCGTGTGGTACTGGATACGGCGATAAAGGCTGCCAATCTCATCGGAAAAGGCTTGTATGGAGTGGATTTGAAGATGGTCGATGATAAGGCTTACGTGATTGAAATCAACGATAATCCGAGTATCGACCATGAACTGGAAGATGCGATTATCGGTGACGAAATGTATTACCGTCTGTTGAATCACTTTGAGCAGGCGCTGGAAATGAAACATTATTAATGATGGAACCAACGATACACCTCCGTCAGGCAAAAGTGGGAGACATTCCTGCCATTCTGGAGATAGAGCAGGAATGTTTTCAGGAAGATAGTTTTTCGAGAGAACAGTTTGTTTATCTGATCTGCCGTTCAAAGGGCACCTTTTATGTGGTGGTGGAACAGGAGCGGATGATCGCCTATGTCTCATTATTGTTTCATGCGGGAACCCGTTATCTGCGGATATATTCGATAGCCGTCCATCCGGACTGCAGAGGAAGGAAGCTGGGACAGTTGCTCATGGAGCGGACGATTGAGACAGCTTTTGACTGTAGGGCGGTAAAGATTACGCTCGAAGTAAAAGAGTCGAATACGCCTGCCATCAAGCTATATATGAAAAATGGCTTTATTCCCGTGGGAGTAAAGCCAAACTATTATCATGATGGTTCGGATGCGATTTATATGCAGCGGCACATGTAATCAGCAGTTGCCTATCTTCTCATAAAGTCCCCTTTCCTGCGTAAGGAGCGGTAAAGTTTGAATTTGAGCGACTGGATGGGCTGGAGGATATCGAAAACCGGCAGGGAGAAATATTTCCTGTCTCCGCCCATTTCTTTGGCTGTCCGATTAATGATGATTGCCTGTACGGTATAGCGGAACAGCCAGATCAGTAATGCAATTCCGGCAGCCAGCCAATGGTTGTTGAGGATGCCGAATACAAGACCCGCGATGCAGGCAGCGTAAAACAGCAGACGGGAGAAAGTCTCGAATCCTAACAAATAGCGCTGTACACCGTGATAAAAGCGTGCGGTTGCCATATAGCTTATCTTTTCTTCTTTCCATTCTTTGTAGCTGTATACCGGTTGTATCCGCATAGTTGCATTGATATCCGTTTCTACGCGTGTGTTGGATGGGGTGGCTATCTGGTTGATGAATAAATCATCTTCCCCGCGTTGCAGGTTCAGATAAGTGGAATAGCCTTTTCTCTGGAAGAATAATTCTTTCCGGTAAGCCATATTGCGGCCGATGCCCATGTATGGCTTTCCTGCCAATGCAAAGCATAAATAACGCAGAGACTGGAATAACGTGTCAAAGGCTACCCGTTTGTGCAGCCATCCTTTGGTCCGGTCGTAACCGCTGTATCCCAGCACTACCTGAGTCTGTGAAGTGAAGTTACGTGCCATTAGTCTGAGCCAATCCTTGCTTGCAGGCATACAGTTTGTTTCTGTAAATACCAGCCAGTCGTGTTTGCTGGCCTTGATGCCCAATGTCAGGGCAAGTTTCTTATGACTGATGTAGCGTGCGCTGTCGGGAGTGAAGCTGTGATAGAGGTGAGGATATTTCTCTTCCATAAATCCCAGTACATCCTCTGTCTCATCCGTAGAAGCATCGTTGATAACAATCACTTCGAACTGCGGATAGTCTTGTTCGAGAATGGCAGGTAAGATTTTACGTAGGTTATCAGCTTCGTTGCGTGCACAAAGAATCACGGAAAGCGGAGGCATCTCTTGTGTGAAATGCACTGCTTCTTTGCGTACAGCCTTATTGCGGGCATGTATCCGATTGTACAAGCCGAAATAATAAATGAGCTGAATGATAAAAAGAATACCTGCCGCCGATAAAAGAATCAGTTCGACAGTATTGAATGTAAATGCTTCCATTGGATATAAGTGTCGTTTTTACGACTGCAAAAGTACGCATTTTTTTGGTAGCTCCGTCATCTCGCAGGAAGGTTATTTCGTAAATCCAGATATTCTTTCTTGAACATGTCGACGAATAGAAAGAATAATGAAAGCAGCAACGGACCGAAGATGACTCCCATAAATCCGAACAACGGCAAACCGATAACGACTCCGAATATCGTAATCAGCGGATGGGTATCCGCCATTTTCTTCTGCAGGATGAATCGGATCAGGTTATCCGACTGAGATATGACTATTCCACCGTATGCGGCGAGTCCGATAGCGTTGAACCAGTCTCCGGTTACGGCAAGATAGGCAGCTACGGGAAACCATATCAAGGCAGTTCCCACCATTGGAATGATGGTGGCGAAGCAGGTCAGGAATCCCAATACCAGGACATTGGGTGCTCCGAAGATAAGATACCCTATCATGGCGACCCCTCCTTGAATAATGGCTAACAGAGGTATGCCGATGGCATTGGAACGTACAATCATATTGATTTCGTGAATTACTTCCTGTGTATTCGCTTCATTGAACGGGAGAATGTCATTCACATAAGCTTCCATCTTTTTTCCTCCTATCAGCATAAAGTATAGTACGAATACCATGACAAACAGATTGATGGCAAGGCTGCTGATGCTTTCCATTATTATTTGTCCGATGCGGGGTAGGATGGAGACAATGAATGACAAGGTATCTTTTCCCAGCACATCATAACCCGTTTTTTCTTTGATAAACTCTGCCACCTGCTGCATCGGGGCAATGAATGTTTGCGGGTCCAGATTGATGTCCTGAAGTTGGTTTACCAGTAGCCAGATTGTCAGTCCGAGCGGAACCAAAAATACCATAACCGTCTCTGCCGTAATCAGCAATGCGGCAACACTGCGTTTCAGTTTCCACTTTTCTGTCAGGTGCGTCATTTGTGTGCGTACCAAAATATAAATAGTGAGTGCTCCCAGCAATCCTCCCAAAAAAGGAGTGATCTGACGGAAGATGATGATTCCCATAAATAGTATGATGACGATGAGGGAATATTTCCAGTATTGTTCTTTGATGCTCATATTATGTATTTAGATATTCTGCTTTATAAACAAAAGAACAGTGGAAAAAGTTTGAATGTCCGGTATGAGGTTTACGTATGTTGTTTTTAAGGGAGCTCAATATGAAAAACCGTTTTTCCGGCTCTGCTTTCTTTGATAGCCAAATGCCCTTCGTGGCGGCGGATAATTTCTTTGCACAGGCTTAGTCCGATGCCTGTACCTTCTGATTTAGTCGTAAAAAAGGGGATGAATACTTTGTCCATAATTTCGGGAGGAATACCGGGACCATTGTCGGTGATGTCTATGACTATATGTTCGTCTTGTTCTGCTTGCAGGGAAAGCTCTCCATGCGGATGCCCCTCCAATGCCTGCATGGCGTTTTTCAACAGATTGAGAAACACTTGTGACAGTTGCTTTTCGTCTCCTTCGGTCATCATCGGTTCGGGGGAGCACCGGAGTGTAAAGGAGATATTGTTTTCTTGAAAATTGGTTTGAAGCAGTTCCTCCAGATTGTGTAATAAGTCGGATAGGGAAAAGAGACGCTTTTCGGGCTGCGGAAGATAGGACAGATGCCGGAAAGATTCGGTAAATTCCATCAGCCGTTCGCTTTGCGCCTGAATAATGTGAAGCCCGCGGATTCCTTTCTCGCTGATTTCCGGATAGGAAGCCAGTGTCTGAGACAGTGAGATAATGGGAGCGATCGTGTTCATGATCTCATGAGTCAGGACATGACTGAGTTTGCTCCATGATTCACTTTCGTTTTCGTTGAGCCGGTCGTCAATGTCTTGTATGGAAAGCAAGGTGATTGTTTCGTCTTGTAGTTTCATCTGACTTTGGGAGAGGCTGAGCCTTTTTCTGTTCTTCTCATTCTGCAGGATATTTTCCAGTTGGGAATATAGAGTCAGTGATTCGATGTTTAGTAAGGTCAACGCTGTGTTGTTGACGAAGATTATTTTCTTGGAGTTGTTCCAGGCTATGATTCCGTTGGGTACTTTCTCCAGCAGAGACCGGTAGAAATGTTCCTGTTTCTGGTAGTCCATTTTGGTTTGTGCCAATAGGGCGTTGATCCGGTTCAGTGAACGGTTCAGCTGTTGTTGCTCTTCGTTTATTCCTTGCTCGGGGTAGCTGAATGTATTATCTCTGTCCTCGATGGCATCAAAGAAAAGCCGGAGTTTCCGGTTGATGTTATTGAGATAAGTGACTATTCCGCCGATTTGAAACAAGGAGCAGATGATTAGTAACGTACCGATGATGATGCCACGTTGGGAGATGATGAGCCACAGCCCTGTTCCCGAAGTTGCGAGGATGAGCAGGATACGAAGCAATATGGTCCAATAGATATGTCGGCTGAATATCATCTTGTTCAGGGTTTGAATCGTTTCAGTTTATTATAGAGAGTTTGTCGGCTGATGCCTAATTGTTCGGCGGCGGCTGTCAGATTTCCATTGTTTTGGAGGATTGCTGTTTCGATGGCTTGCCGTTCTACTTCCTCCAGGTTGGGGACGACACTTGCCGTCTGAGGTTTCCAGCTTTGCTTTACCAGAATATCTTTGGGGCGTATCACGTTGCCTTCGCATAAGATCACCGCTTTTTCGATGGCGTGTTGCAGTTCGCGGATATTGCCCGGCCAGTGATAGGAGCGTAGTTTCTCAATCGTTTGCTCGTGCATCCGTATGTCCGGCCGTTGATATTTGGAAGTAAAACGACGGAGGAAAGTATCTATGAATAATAGGATATCGTCTCCCCGTTCCCTTAAAGGAGGGATTTCCAGATGAATGGTGTTGATACGGTAGAACAAATCTTCCCGAAACAGTCCTTGCTTTACCATTTCCGGAATATCTTTATTGGTAGCAGAGATCAGCCGGATATCAACGGGAATCACTTTGTTACTTCCGATTCGGGTGACATTCCGGTTCTGTAGTACAGTCAATAGTTTGGCTTGCAGTGCAATGGAAAGGTTTCCGATTTCGTCCATAAAGAGGGAACTGCCGTTGGCCGCTTCGAATTTTCCCGGGCGACTTTCGTATGCGTCGGTAAACGCTCCGCGTTCGTGTCCGAACAGTTCACTTTCGAAGAGTGATTCACTGATAGCGCCCATATCAATGCCAAGCATTTGACGGGAATTTCGGGGAGATAAACGATGTATCTCTTTGGCTAACATCTCTTTTCCTGTTCCGTTCTCTCCTGTGATCAGGATGTTGGCGTCGGTTTTGGCTACTTTCGTGACCACTTTAATCAACTGGAGCATTGCGGGAGAGTGGCCGATCAACATTTCCGGTTTGCTCGGTTTCTCGGTATCCCCCTGTTTGCCGGTTGCCTTTGAAGCGCTTTTGGCTTTGCTGTTGTTACTTTTATAAGCCTCCTTTATCTTCCGAATCAGAATCTGATTATCCCAAGGTTTGAGTAAAAAATCAGTAGCCCCGTTTTTTAGTGCTTTTACCGCCAATTCAACGTCTCCGTAAGCAGTCAGCATAACCACCGGTAAAGATGGGCGGATTTCGTGGATTTGTTTTAACCAGTACAGTCCTTCATTGCCATTGTTTATGCCGGCAGAGAAATTCATGTCAAGGATAACGACGTCGATAGAGGTGGTAGTCAGTAACGTGGTGATTTGATTGGGATTGGCGGCGGTGCGAACTGTACCGAACTCATTTTCGAGCAGTAACTCCAGTGAAGCTAACACGCTTTTATTATCATCTACTATTAAAATAGTTCCGTTTTCCATATCTAAGATTGGGGGTATCTATCAGGTTGAACCATGCTTTAAGTTTGGGGGTAAAGATATTCGTTTTTGCTTTCCTCTGCAAGCGAGTGTCCAATAATTAGACGTTTTCGGGCATATTTACTGCAAGGCTTACTTAAATGCCCGAAAATTGTTCCCGAAGAATATGAAATAATGGATAACGTCCAAAAGTTGGACGTTGCGGTGTGTAATAATTGGACGGATGCAATGCAATCGTATTGGTCATTTGGTTAATAATCAATTACTTAAAAATTGTGGCATCCTATTTGCCTTCTAATCATCGTAACACACAATCGCATATATTATAAAGAATGAAAAACTTTTTCTTTTTGTCCTTATTCTTATTACCGCATTTTGTGCAGGCCCAGTCCGGCATGACTTTGGATGAGTGCATTCGTCTGGCATGGAAGCAGAATCCTTCTGTGCGGAACAGTGTGATAGATATAAAGGAGGCACGGGCAGATTATATGGCTGCTGTCGGTGCTTTTCTTCCCCGTGCAGCGGTTAATGCAGAAACAGGGAAACGCTTTGGGCGTTCTATCGATCCGGATACGAACGGATATACCAACGAAACTTTTGAAGAAGGGACTGTGGGGCTTGATATGACTCTTTCTCTTTTTGAAGGCTTTTCACGCATTCATCAGGTACGCTTCCGGAAGATGAATAAGGAACGTAGCGAATGGGCATTGAAAAATAGGCAGAATGAACTGGCATATCAAGTGACGGATGCTTATTATAAACTGATTCTGGAGAGAAAACTGCTGAATCTTGCTTTAGAACAAAGCCGGTTGAGTGAGCGGTATCTGAAACAAACCGAAGCCTTTGTTGAGTTGGGATTGAAATCCGCTTCCGATTTGCAGGAAGTCAAGGCCCGCAGAGAAGGGGATATCTATCGTTATAAATCTCGTGAGAATACTTGCCGGTTGGCCTTATTGCATCTGGAACAGCTAATGAATTTCCAACCCGGTGATACACTCGTTATTCAGGATACTATTGTGGAAGCGAATCAGTTGCCCTTGCTTTCTGTTCCGTCTACGGAAACACTTTATGCCCAATCACTGGAAATACTTCCCGTCATGCGTATGATTGATTTGAAACGAAAGGCTGCCCGTAAAGAGTATGCGATGGCTGGCGGAACTTTTTCTCCTTCTGTCTATGCCCGCTTTACGGTTGGTTCCAATTTTTACAATACAGTTTTTTCTGCCAGACAGTTGCGGGACAATATAGGAAAATATGTCGGCATCGGTATTTCGTTTCCTTTGCTGAGCGGATTGGAACGTCTGACTCATCAACGGAAGCAGAAACTAAACCTGTATCGCTTGAAGAATGAAGAAGAACTGGAAAAGCAACAGCTATATACCGATATAGAGCAAACACTTCTTTCCCTACATGCCGGATTTAGTGAACATCAACAGGCATTGCAACAGCTTGAAGCAGAAGCTCTCGTACTGAAAGAGTCTGAACGTAAATGGGAGGAAGGGCTCATTTCCGTCTTTCAGCTGATGGAAGCCCGTAACCGTTTTATCTCCGCCAAGGCAGAACTGGTTCGTGTACGCCTGCAAGTGGAAATGATGAGGAAACTGGAGAAATACTATCGGGAGGGGACTTTCCTGTAAAACGGAGTCTGTGCCATCGGAACAATCATTTAATAACAACCCTATTTTGAATATACCTTTATGGATACACCTGTTGAACGCAAACCCGGCATAAATCGCAAACACCTTTATACGATCGGTGGTGTGGCGCTGGGAATCGCTGTCATTTTATATTTTATTTTTAGAGATACGGCTTCCTCCATGACAGTTGAGAAAGACCGTCTCACGATTGCTACCGTCAAGCAAGCGGAGTTCAATGATTATATCCGTGTGATCGGGCAAGTGATGCCCAGCCGGATTATCTATATGGATGCCATAGAAGGCGGTCGTGTGGAAGAACGTTTGAAAGAAGAAGGAGCTATGGTGAAAGCGGGCGATGTGATTCTGCGTCTCAGCAACCCGTTGCTGAATATCGGAATCATGCAGAGTGAGGCAGACCTTGCCTATCAGGAAAATGAATTGCGCAATACCCGCATCAGTATGGAGCAGGAGCGTCTGCAACTGAAACAGGAACGCATAGGCTTGAATAAAGAACTTACATTGAAAAAACGCCGTTATGAACAATACAGACGTTTGGTGGAGGAGCAACTGATTGCCCGCGAGGATTTTCGTCAGGCAGAGGAGGAGTATGAAGCTGCCAAAGAACAACTGGCGGTCATTGACGAACGTATCCGTCAGGATAATATTTTCCGTGAAAGCCAGATCAGCAGTCTGGACGAGAACATACGCAACATGAAACGCAGTCTTACGTTGGTCCGTGAGCGCTTGGAAAACCTGAAGATTAAAGCTCCGATTGACGGACAGGTAGGAAACTTGAATGCGCAGGTCGGACAGTCCATTTCCGCAGGAGAACATATCGGCCAGATTATTACTCCGGACCTCAAAGTACAGGCACAGATAGACGAGCATTATGTGGAGCGTGTACTTCCCGGACTTCCTGCCGACTTTACCCGTGACGGAGGAACCTATAAACTGGAAGTAACCAAACCTTATCCGGAAGTGAAAGAAGGGCAGTTCCGTACTGACCTGGCTTTCATTTCGGAGCGGCCGGAGAATATACGTGCCGGACAAACTTATCATATCAACCTTCAGTTAGGAGACCCGGCACAAGCGATCCTTGTTCCCCGTGGCGGATTCTTTCAAATTACCGGAGGGCGGTGGATGTATATTGTCGATGAAAGTGGTAAATTTGCCACGCGGCGTCCTGTGAAGATCGGGCGCCAGAATCCACAGTATTATGAGGTGACGGAAGGTTTGTCTTCGGGTGAGAAAGTAATCATATCCGGTTATGAGTTGTTCGGAGACAATGAGAAACTAATACTAAAATAAATAAAAAGAATCACCATGATTAAAACAGAAAAACTGTCTATGCTTTTCACTACGGAAGAGGTGCAGACGAAAGCATTGAACGAAGTCACCTTACACGTAGAACAAGGAGAATTTGTTGCTATAATGGGACCTTCCGGATGCGGCAAGTCAACGTTGCTGAATATTCTGGGCACGTTGGATTCTCCCACTTCCGGCTCTTATTTCTTTGAAGGGAAACAGGTGGATAAAATGAACGAGAACCAGCTGACTGCCCTTCGGAAGAATAATCTGGGCTTTATCTTCCAGAGTTTCAACCTGATTGACGAACTGACGGTATACGAAAATGTGGAACTCCCGCTTGTCTATATGGGGATTAAGACTGCCCAACGCAAAGAGAAAGTGAACAAAGTGCTGGAGAAAGTAAATCTGCTACATCGTGCCAACCATTATCCTCAACAGTTGTCGGGCGGACAACAGCAACGTGTGGCCATTGCCCGTGCGGTAGTGACGGACTGTAAGTTGTTGCTGGCTGACGAACCGACCGGAAATCTGGATTCGGTGAATGGCGTGGAAGTGATGGAGCTGTTGAGCGAACTGAACCGCCAGGGGACTACGATTATCATTGTCACCCACTCTCAAAGGGATGCGACGTATGCGCATCGGATTATCCGGTTGTTGGACGGACAGATTGTATCCGAAAACATCAACCGTCCGTTAGAAAAAAGTACGTCCTCTAAAAACGAAGCTGTATGATAGGAAATTATTGGAATAGTGCCTATCGGAATCTGATGAAGCGGAAGAAGTTCAGCTTCATTAATGTGTTTGGACTGGCGATCGGCATGGCATCGGCGTTACTGATTCTGACGTATGTAACTTTTGAGTTCAGTTTTGACAAGATGCACACGAAATATCCCCATATTTACCGTGTGCAAAGTACATTCCGCGAAGGGGAGGTGCTGACCGATAACTGGGCAAGCAGCTCTTTCGGATACGGCTCGGCAATGAAAGAGAATCTTGCGGGAATTGAAGATTATACCCGAATCGGCTCTCTGCTCCAACCTGAACAGATTGTGAAGTATGGTGAGTTGACACTGCGGGAAAACCAGATAGCTTATGCCGATCCGGGCTTTTTCCGTCTTTTCGATTTCGAGCTTTTGAAAGGTGATAAAAAGACCAGCCTTTCGATGCCGGGACAAGTCGTAATCACCGAGCGCATTGCCCGCAAATATTTCAAAGAGGAAGACCCTATCGGAAAGATTCTTATCTTTACCGGTCCCTATTATAAGATATCGTGTGAAGTGACCGGAGTCATGGAGGAAATGCCTTCCAATTCCCATATACATTATAACTTCCTGATTTCGTATACATCTCTGCCCAAGTTTATACATGAATACTGGTATAAGCATGACGCATATACGTATGTTCTGCTCGATTCGCCGGAGAGGGAAGCGGAAATAGAAAGAGAGTTTCCCGTCATGGCGGAAAAGTACAAGACGGAGGAAGCGTTGAAAAACAAAACATGGGGAGTCGATTTGGTTCCTCTGGCAGATATACATCTCACTCCGCAATTGGGTTATGAAATGGAGACAAAAGGAAATCGTTCTGCTATGATTGCACTTGTCTTTGCAGCCATTGCCATTCTGGCTATTGCCTGGATAAACTATATCAATCTGACAGTAGCCCGTTCGATGGAGCGTGCCAGGGAAGTCGGAGTGCGTCGGGTAGTGGGTGCTTTCCGCAAGCAGTTGATTCATCAGTTCCTGTTCGAAGCGCTGGTTATGAATCTGATTGCTTTTATATTGGCGGTAGGGCTGATAGAGCTGATTCTTCCGTACTTTAATCAACTGGTGGGACGTACGGTCACTTTCTCCGTTTGGCTGATGGATTATTGGTGGGTGCTGCTGGTCCTTGTTTTTATCGCAGGGATATTCCTTTCCGGATATTATCCGGCATTGGCTTTGCTGAACCGTAAACCGATTACTCTGTTGAAAGGAAAGTTTTTGCATAGTAAGTCCGGAGAACGGACTCGTCAGGTGTTGGTTATCATTCAATATACGGCCTCTATGATACTGCTTTGTGGAACATTGATCGTGTTTGCACAGCTGAATTTTATGCGCAGCCAATCATTAGGGGTGAAAACCGACCAGACATTAGTCATTAAATTTCCCGGACGTACAGACGGGCTGAATGTGAAGCTGGAAGCGATGAAGAAAGCGATAATGCGGTTGCCACTGGTGCATAGTGTCGCAGCTTCCGGTGCTGTGCCGGGCGAGGAGGTGGCTACTTTCCTTTCCAATCGCCGTACCAATGACGCTTTGAAGCAGAATCGGCTTTATGAGATGCTGGCCTGCGATCCGGATTATATAGAGGCATATGGTTTGCAAGTGATAGCCGGACGGGGCTTTTCAGAAGAGTACGGAGACGATGTAGATAAACTGGTGATTAATGAGACGGCCGTACGCAATCTGGGCTTTGCTTCCAATGATGAGGCGATAGGAGAGTTGGTAACAGTAGAATGTACCGATGCTCCGATGCAGATTATCGGAGTGGTCAAAGATTATCATCAGCAGGCGTTGAGTAAGAATTATACTCCTATTATGCTGATTCATAAAGATAAGATAGACTGGTTGCCACAACGCTATATTTCTATCGTAATGACTTCCGGCAATCCCCGCGAACTGGTATCGCAGGTACAGGAAATATGGAATCGGTACTTTGCTGATTCCAGTTTCGATTATTTTTTCCTCGATCAGTTCTTCGACCATCAGTATCGTCAGGATGAAGTATTCGGGGTGATGATAGGTTCTTTCACCGGATTAGCGATATTCATATCCTGTCTGGGACTTTGGGTATTGGTGATGTTTTCCTGTTCCACCCGTACGAAAGAGATGGGTATACGTAAAGTCTTGGGAGCTTCCCGCTGGAATCTTTTCTATCAGTTGGTCAAAGGATTTTTCCTGCTGATTCTGATAGCGGTTGTGATTGCTCTTCCGGTAGCCTGGTTCAGTATGAACGCCTGGTTGAGTCATTATGCTTTCCGGACGGATTTAGAAGCCTGGTTCTTTATTGTGCCCGTATTGTTGATGTTGTTCATTTCATTCGTGACGGTGGCCTTTCAGACAATGAAAATAATAATGAGCAAACCTGCTCGTTCGTTAAGATATGAATAGTTTTTAGATCACTCCTTCGGGTATTCGTTAATATCCGGAGGAATTATGTTAAATGTTAACGAGTCTGCTACTTCTATTAAACCATGTTATAAGATGCTCCGCTTTGCTCCGGAAATTTGGAGATATGCAGAAAGTCCGTATCTTTGTAGTGTGTTTTTCATAGTATTAGATTTAAGGTTAACAAAAAGATTGGCTGTCTGGGATAGATAGCCTTTTTTTATGCCTCTATATCACCTGTCTTTATGTTACTTCGTTTATAGACTCTCCTTGTAGTGTACACCGCCCACGCACCGTATATGATTACTTGTATCCACAGCGTCAGCATCTGAGGCCAGATGTCGGCAAGGCTGCCGCCCATTGAATTTAATTTTACGAAAGCGAGTACTGCGGGGGCCACAGGGAAGACGTAATGCGCCGCTTGCCAGTACCAGGGCATCAGTTCCAGCGGGTAAGACACGCCGGAAAGGAAGATGTAACCCACAGAAAAGAAGGCTATCATCAGCAGTGGGGCTTCGGAGTCGGTAAACCAGCGGGACACGGCAAGCGCAAAGAAACTCGTGGCAAGCAGGAAAGGAATCATCATAGTGACAATGTCCCAACCGCTTCCTATATTGGGAATGCTGAAAATATGCGGCAGCAGTCCCAACAGGAACATGGAGAACACAACATACAGCATTACATATACGAAGGTTCTTCCCGATACGATGCACAGCATATCTTTCAGGGAACGGGCTTTCATGCTGTAAACGCCTTCCCGCTGCTGTTCTGCTTCTTCGCCGGTAAGCATGGCAATCACCATCAGCATTGTCTGGAAGATGATGACAATCATTACGGCGGGAATCAGGTAAGAACCGTATCCTTCGGTGTAATTGTAAAGGGCCGTTCCCGATACGCTGACGGGAGTGGACGACGCAACGGCCAACAGACCTTGCGGCGGCAGGAATACTGTTCCGGTACGCCGGTGGGTATTGTTTACGGCAAGCATCACGCGCGAGCTTGCTTCTTGCAATCCCTTGAAGTTGAGGAATGCGTCCGTGGCGGCATACAGGGTGAATACGGAAGTCTCGCCGCGCGCTACACGCGTCTCGAAGTCGGAAGGGATGTAGAGTATACCGGTAACCTCGCCTTTTTTCATCCACTTGCGGGCTTCGAGGATATTGGGCGTTTGGGCATAGACCGAAGTCTGCGGGGCGGCATCCAGCCATCGTACGTACTCCCGGCTGAGTGCGGAGTGGGAGAGGTCTACTACGGCAACTGGTGCTTTGCGTACCAGGTTGGGAGCATACATATAGTTGTAGAGTAAGCCATAAAGGAAGATTCCTCCTGCCAGCACCAACAGGATGGCGGGATTGGTGGCAATGGCTTTCCATTCGTGGCGGATGACATTGCTCAGGGATGCTTCCGTGCCGGGCGATGTACCGGATGATATACCGGACTGTATATCGGTCGCTGCAATGCCGGACAATGCTTTGTCTCCGATATGGAGAGTTTCTTCGCTTTCCTTCATCCTCAGTATCCACCACTTCAATAAAGGCAGAATCAGTATGGCCAGCAGCAGGAATACCAATAGTACAGCCACCGATTGCCAGAAATAAGCAAACCCCGCATCGAAATAAATCATAGCCTGTGCCGCTTCGGTGAAGTGCCGTACCGGAAACAGGTAGGACGCCGCATGCACCGGTGCATACATTGCTGTTACCGGAAATGTCACTCCCGACAGTGTAGCTCCCAAAGAGCCTACCATTGACACCACGCTGATGATATAGGCTATCTTGGGAAAGATAGAGAATATCAGCACCGCCAATGCCTGCGTAGCCATGATAAACAGTATCGTTACGATGTTCATCAGCCACAAGCTGCCTTGAAACGGTATGTTCATCAGTCCGAACAACACGTAGTTTGCCAGTATGCCTATAACGGAGAACATAACGGTGTAGGGTAACAGCTTTCCTGCGACGGCAGTCAGCATATCGGCATTCCGCAGATTGGCCGGGTCTTTTCCTGCGGGTGTGGCAGCTCCCATCCATTCTTGCGTTGTCCCGAACTTGAATTCGCTGCCTATGGCATACACCGTTACAAGTAGAATCAGTATCTGGAACAGAACGAAGAAAAACGGCTGGCTCAGATAGATAGAGTAATCCATATCCGGATTATAAAGCGGATGCGTATTGGCTTCCACCGGAAGAAGGAACGTCTGTATCTGTTCCTGCCCCACACCCAATGCTTCAGCCTGTACAACGATGGGCGACAGTGCTACGGGGGCGAGTGTGGTTTCAAATGCTGCCATCAGTTCGCTTCCTACCGAAAGAAGGGCGTAATGGTAATAGTAAGTCAGCGTTGCACCCGTCCCGCTGACTGTTTTCTGCTCAAACTGCGGCGGGATGGACAAGTAGCCGTATATCTCCTTCCGTTGCAATGCCTGCCGTGCAGAGGCTTCGTCCGTAAAGTGCTCCGTAACCCGGAAAGTAGGTGTGGCGGCAATGCGCCGTGCTATGGTACGTGAGGCTGCCGTATTATCTTGGTCTACAATGCCGATAGGAATATTCTCCATCTGTCCGTTTCCGAAAATGGTAGCCATAAAGAACAGGCAGAACAAGGGCAGGAGGATGCACACGCCGAAATAGAGACGGCGTGAGGTGATACGGTGATATTCGCGGAAAAGGACATTATATAATAAATTCATAATAGGAAATTTGTATGGTGAGATGATTGGCACTTCAACTCTGAACGGTATCTATTTGGGTAATGACAGACTTTTTTCAAATAGGGTGATGACGGATTTTTTAGACATAAGAACAAAAGAACAAATAAGAAAACATTAGCATATGTTATAATCAAGAATATGTTCTTTTGTTCTTATGTCTAAAAAAAATGTCCGGTTTCCCTTCTTTCCTTTTTATACTTTATTTACGATTGCCGACATTCCCGGTCTAAGCCCTTCCACCGCTTGTACAGGTCGTGCATGTATCTCGAACGTCTGCATATCGTAACTGCCTGTCTGCTTGGTCGATTTCCAAGTGGCGAAACTTCCCAGCGGACTGATGTAATAGATGCGGAACTCTATGTCTTTCTTGCCGAGGGCAGGAATGTCCGCTTTGAAAGTGCCGCCCATTTTGAACTGTGGCATCAGGTCTTCCCGGATGTTCAGGACTACGTGTGCATCGCTCATCACCACCAGGCTCATGATAGGCGTGCCCGGAGCCACCAGCTCGCCGCGCTTGGGGAAGATAGTGGCTATCTGTCCGTCTTCGGGAGCAGTGAGCCTGGAGTCCACAAGAAGGGCGGAAACTTCATCCACCGTGCTGCGTGCGGCATCTACAAGGCTACGTGCGGCTGCGCGGTCTTCGCTTTGCGCGCCGTCCACAGCCATTTGATATTGCTGGTATGCCGCGCGTTCGGCAGCTTGTGCGGCTTTGTACATGGCTTCTACTTCGTCCTTTCGTTGCGAAGTAACTACGCTGTCCTTATAAAGGGTGAGGATGCGCTGATAGGTGGTTTGGGCAAGCGTCAGGTCGCTTTGCGTCTTATTCCAAAGCTGCAAGGCTGTGGCGATAATCTGCCTGCGCGTTCCGGCATCAATCTTTTTGTTCTGTTCCTGCGCCACTTGTTCCAAAGCATTTACCTGACGGTATTTGGCTTCGATAGTGGGACTGTTGATGACAACGAGCGTGTCACCCGCTTTTACCCAATCTCCCTCTTGTACGAGGAAAGAATCTACACGCCCCGGCAGTTTTCCGCTGATGCGTATCTCCGTGGCTTCTACCTGCCCTTGCAGCACCATTGGCTGCCGGCTCATAAGTGACATTCCGATAACCGATACTCCTACGGTAACGATTAATACGACGATGAATGCGATGCTGATGTTTTTGTTGCTGATATTCATTTTTTAATTCTCAATTTACTAAGTTTTCCGAATTCTTCCGGTGTGCCGCAAAGCGCCAGCAGATTCATCAACGCCACGTCATACTCGTAATAGGCTGCCAGTCGGGCCACGCGTACGGTTGCCAGCATCGTTTCTGAATCTATTACTTCGGTACTTGTTGCCATGCCCTCGGTGAACGATTTCTTGCGGATGCGCACTAACTCTTCGCTCAGTTCGATGGTTGTGTTCAGGGCACGAACGTTATCTTGTGCTTTCTGCATCTGCGTGTAGAGTTTGTCGATACCCACACTTAAATCGTCTTTGGCTTTTTCCTGCCCTATGGAGAGGGTCTGTTGGGCTATCTTGGATTGGCGTATCCGTTTCTCCCGTGCCAGACCGTCAAAGAGATTCCAGGTGAATCCTACTCCTATCATGGTGCGGGGGATGAGGTTGCTTTGGATGCCGTGGGCATATAGCGTCTGCTTGCCGAATACGGCGATGTCCGGCAGGTAGCCGCTCTGTTCGATACGGAGCTGTTGTTTGGCTATATGCGATTGCAACTGCAATTGGTTGACGGTATAGTTCTCGGTTTGCATGGTTTGCAGGAACTCCTCTTTTGCAGGTAGCACGGCGTTTATGAAAAGCGGGGAAACGGGTTGTATGCTGCAAGTATCCCTTATGTTGAGCAATGTTCGCAAAGCGTTTTGCAGAACGGCTGCTTCCTTTTGTGAGGCTTCCAGCGAGCGTTGCGCTTCGTCCATGTTCACTTGCGCAAAGAGGCGTCCGGCTTTGTCTATCATTCCGGCGGCTTCCAGTTTCAAGGCATTTTCATAATGACGTTTCAGGCTGTTGTAGGTGTCTTGGCGTACACGCACCACTTCTTGTGCCAGGCGCAGTCCGAAATAGCTTTCCGCCAAGAGGACACGCTGCGTGGCGTCTGTCTGTTCGCGGTTCTCGCGGGCGATGTCAATCATTGCATTTCCTATCTTGCCGGCACGGATGCGCTTTCCGCCGGAAAACACAATCCATTCGGCGGTCAGGCCTACCGTGCTGAGGTTGCGGGGTGCGAGCGGAAAGGCGAGGGTGTGGCTGCCTATCTGGTCGAGGATACTGCTGATAAATTGGTCGTCCGGTACGAGGTTGTGGACAAAGTCTTTGGCAGGGTCGGTAAATTGCGAGAGCGGTTGCTTCACTTCTATCTTTTCGGACAGGTGTACGAATGTGCCCGCACCTTGCAGGCTCGGATACCAAAGGGCGTTTAGCTTGTCACGTTCCGTCCGTGCGGCTTCGATGCCCTTGTCGGCTATCTTCAGGCTGCGGTTTCCCTGCTGCATCTGCCGAAGGGCATCATCGAAGCTCAGGGAGAGGATTTGCGCTGTTGCGGAAACACTTGCTCCCAAGAAGATGATGAGTAAGATTTGTTTCATATATTAAGTTTTTCGTTTAGGTTGGAATAATAGTCTTTCAAACACTCTTTGCGAAAGATTGTTCGTTCGTATATTGCGTAAAAAACTAATAAAGCAGATTTATGAATGAAGTAGAAACAAAAGATGTGGGCACAACGGATTTGTCTGCCTACATGATGAGAGTGATTGAAGAACTAAGGCGTGACAGGAAGCCGCCGGCAGTACATATTTATGCCTGTACGCTCCGTTCCTTCATCCGCTTCTCCTGCAGCGGGGAGGAGGAGTGCTCCATGCTGATGGAGGAAGTCTTCACACCCGGTCGCCTGAAAGAGTACGAACAGTGGATGCTGTTCCGTAAACTGACGCAGAACACCATATCCACCTACATGCGTACTTTGCGTGCCGTTTACAACCGTTGGATGCCGCCCGGCACGGCGGAACACAATCCGCGACTCTTCGATGATGTCTATACCGGTGTGGTGTCGCAGACCAAGCGTGCGCTCACTGCCCGCCAGATGGAACAGTTGCTGGCAGCCGACCTTTCCGGTCTTTCTCCGCAGCAGCAGGCGGTACTTGCTTATTTCCTGCTGATGTTCTTGCTCCGCGGCATGCCTTTCATAGACCTTGCCCATTTGCGCAAGCGCGATATGCAGGATGGCAGGATAACCTATAGCCGCCATAAGACGGACAAGCCGATAACGGTACGCATTCCCCGTGAGGCTCTTGCGCTGATAGCGAAGTACGCCGACAGGCATTCCGCTTCGCCCTACCTTTTCCCAATACTCGATGCGGGGATACGGGACGGCTGGCTGTCGTACCGCAATTATCAGGATGCCCTTCGGCATTTCAATCGCAAGTTGGGGCAGGTGATGAGCCGCTTGCTGCCCGGGGTACGGGTCAGCTCATACACGGCCCGACACACATGGGCTACACTTGCTTTCCATAGCGGACAGCCGGTGGGGATTATCAGTCAGGCTTTGGGACATTCGTCCCTGCGGGTGACGGAAACCTATCTCAAGCCTTTCGGCAATGAGCTGGTCGATAAGGCAAACAGGCAACTGATAGCTTCCGTTAGAAAATGTAAATGGAAAAATGAAACAGAATATAGGGCAGGATTATAAGCCGGAATTACTTACCAAGTAACGGTGTTGTTAACGTTGTAAATATATGCTAAATTTTACCAAATGCCAATTAATTGTTAGAAAAAGTTTAATTAAATCTTGTATTTAGTCCTGAAGCCCGCAAATCCCACCTTATATAATATATATTGCCCCGTTCGTATTCCGTATAAGATATACGAACCCCTTTCCCCGCTTCGGATGTAAAAGCGGAGCCGAAACCTCGACAGTTGAAAGATGGAATTTATAGGGGTAATAACAGCTGAATCATGTACAGATTCCACGAATTGTACACTCTTCTCTTCGTATGCCGGCCATTACTTGGTAAGTAATACCCTATATACTATTATGTCCATGCTATCAGCACAAAAGTTATTGGCTATATTGTTCCTATTAGCCCTCTCTTTTCCCGTTTGCGGACAGGAAAATATCCGTATTACCCATACTGCATTTTTTCGTTTTGACAAGACAGACATTGATATTGCTTACGCTGATAATCGTAATGTGCTTAACTGCTTAGGAACTCTTTTATCCGATTCTTTTCATGTGTCCTTTATAGATTCAATTCATTTATATACCTATGCTTCTCCCGAAGGACGAGAGAAATACAATGTACAACTCGCTGTTCGACGTGCAGATACCATGCAACGCTATCTTGCCGATAACTATCCTTTGTTGTCATCCGTTCCTGTCTCTCTTTTTCCGCAAGGTGAGAACTGGGACGGGCTGCGAGCATTGGTTTCGGCAGATACAGCTTTCAATGAACGTGAAGAGGTATTGATGATACTTGATAAAGTGCATAATCCTGCCCGTCGTGAATCTCTGCTTAAATTCCTGAACGGTGGCAAAGCCTTCAGATATATGCAACAACATATTCTTCCGTTATTACGCAATGCCATGATTTGTATTGTTTGGATAAAAGGGTGTTTGAATTCGACAGCGCTTTCTGTATCTTTATGCCGAATGAAAACTGTTGGCGAAATGATAGAGACAGCAGGTTCTGTATCAACTTATCTGCCTGCTCCTACACCTTATATATATGTTCTTCCCAAAACTTCCGATAGATATTCCGCTTTGAAAACAAACCTCGCTGCATGGGCAATTGCTTCTGTCAATTTGGCCTATGAGATACAGATAGGTCACCGTTTTTCTCTTGATTTGCCTTTAGTGTGGAGTTCATGGGACTTGACACGTACTTCTGCCTTACGAATCGTCCTTTTTCAGCCGGAACTGCGTTATTGGTTTTCCAAACCGGGACGAGGGCATTTTCTCGGCCCGCATATACACATTGCTCGTTATAACCTGAAATGGAAAGAATATCGTTATCAGGATACTGGCTATCCTCTTTGGGGTGTAGGATTTAGTTACGGCTATACTGTTTCATTGACCGCTCTTTGGGGAGTGGAGTTTAATTTGGGTATGGGTTATGCAAACAGTCGTTATAAAACTTTCCTTAATATGCCGAATGGTGCGTTGTGTACTATTCGTCCGCTACGTTATTGGGGTGTCACCAATTTGGGACTGTCATTCATTTATAAACTGTCGAAACCATGAAGAAGATTATTATAAAAGGAAAATACCTTCATAAATCGTGCATTCCGATTTTATATTTACTGCTGCTGTTTCTTGGCGGTTGTATTCACCAATACCCTGATGAAACCCCAACGGAAAATGTCTCTTTGGAAATGGAACTCTTATTGGATGGTGAGTTTATTCCTTTACCTGCCATTACGAAAACCGATGAAGGTGTTGTGAATGAAAGTTATGCTTCCCGCGTTATCGTTGAAGCGCGCAGAGCAGGAGAATCTGTCTCTACCGTACGAGCTGTGACGATAGTCAATGAAGAAAAGCTGACGGGAGCCCAAATAACTCTTCCTTCGCCTCTGATTCTTAATCCTGCTTTTTACGACCTTACAGTTTGGGTAGATTATACGCGAACAGAGACGCTATCGGATACATATTATGCTACGGAGGACTTCTGTTCCGTTTCTTACCTGCTGCCTTATGAAGATGACTACTGCCGACGGGATGCTTTCTATGGTAATGCATCCGTGGATTTGACAGAACAGGAAGGAGAGTATAAGGTACGGATAAATCTAAAGCGGCCGTTGGCGTATTACCGTATTATTGCCACCGATGTGCAGCAGTTTCTGAATAAACAATATGCCAATGGTCATTCCGGTATAGGAGAATATGAAATCATCGTGAACTATCAATATTTTCTCGTAACCCATTTGAATATTATTACGGGTGAGCCGATAAATTCTGCTCCCGGTTTTAGTTATACCCGCCAGATAAAGCTTACCGATTCAATGGCGGAGTGTGAACTTGCTGCCGACTATTTACTTGCGGACGATAAAAGTTCTATAATAACGGTGAGCCTTGCTGTGACAGATGGTAAAGAAGTATTGTTGAGCCGGACCACTGACTTGGAAATACCTTATCGGCGCGGATATACTACTACTGTGGAAGGCGCTTTCCTTTCCAGGAACAGCGGGAATGCTTCCGGTGGAATAAATGTCGGTGTGGACGGTGACTATGAGGGAGAAATAAATATCAATGTGTCTCATTAATTTATTAACTAAAAACTTTTATTTATGCAAACAAAACAATTGATTTTCAGTCTGATTGCTATAACAGCAATTTTGTTTGTCTCTTGCTCGGAACGACAATCGGCAACGGGGACAGAAGTGAGCGGAACCCAAATCTTCACTTTTAGCTTGGCTACAGAGGGAGATGTACAAACACGTGCCGCTGCGCCTACGGTGACAGGATATAAATTACAGTATTTCCTGCAAGTCCTGAATGCAGACGGAAATGCGATAGAAGCATCTTCCGATAATAACGAAACAGGTACATTCAGTGTAGAGTTACCTGCGGGTGTGGCTTATACCTGTTTGTTTTGGGCGCATTACATTCCGGATGCCGGCGGTGAAAATGAGTTCTTTGATACAACAGACCTTAAGGCTGTGACTTTAAAGAAGCATCTGACGCATGCCGACCAATGTCAGGCATTTTGTGCTACTGCATCAATAACGGTCGGTCAGGCATCGGGGGTTCACTCGATAGTTTTGAGGCGTGCTGTGGCACAGGTAAATATCAAGAGCAATGAAAAGATGGAGAAGTATTCCAAACTGACAGTAAGTTATACCAATGTTCCCAATACTTTTAATGTATCGGACAATACGGTTTCTTCTGCTGGCAGTGTTACGGATCCGTCTGCTTTTGAAGTAACCGATTTTACGGCAAATGCCGGTGCAGATGGCAGATTTACGTACCAGTCGGTTTATTCATTTGCTTCGGCAGATGGTGCCGGAAGTATGTTGAGTCTGGAGATAGATACTTATAACAGCGCAAATCCGGGTACTCCTTTGCAGAGCGTGACTATCGACCACGTGCCTACCAAAAAAAACTATAAGACCAATGTGGTGATTAGTTTTAATCCGGCAACTCTTACGCATACTTACACTTGTGATTTTGCAGATTGGGATGCAGATATAGATGTCAGTGTATGGGACGGGCAAACTCCTGCAGCCGATGCAAATGCCAAATTTGGTGATGCAAGCAAGAATGGCGATAGTGCAGAGACGGCTTACGTTATTTCCGGAGCTTCTGATCTTGCCCAGCTTGCAGCGAATGTGAATAGCGGAATATCTTATGAGAATAAATATTTCAAGCAGACAGTCAATATTCATCTGAACAATCATGACTGGATGCCTATAGGAACAACTACTAATCCTTTACGAGCAAATTACGATGGGGGAGGATATGAAATAATTGATTTGAAAGCTAACGTGACACAACAAAATGAGAATAGCGGTCTGTTCGGATATGCTGATGGCAATATTGTGATAAAGAATATCCATGTCAGCGGTGATGTAAAAAGCAAGTATAAAGCCGGTGGAATATGCGGAGGCATGTCAAAATATGAAGCAACGACTACGGGAGTGATAAGTGGATGCTCTTTCAAAGGAAGTGTAGAAGCGAGTTATGCAGGCGGTGGAATTTGTGGAGAAGCGGAAGGAAAAACCATTATAGTGTCGTGTGCCAATTATGGTACGGTAATTTGTGCCTATCAGGGTGGTGGAATTGTAGGTATAGCTTCGACTGCGACCGGTGCTGTTGTAGCAGGATGTTATAATGCAGGAAATATAAATGAGGGTTACAGTTCCGCCACAAGTGGAGGTATTGTAGGAGCGTCTGGCACTGCCATAGGTTGCTATAATACGGGAGTAGTAGACGGGGCACGGATAAAAAGTCTTGCTGATAATACGACAAACTGTTTTACTGCAGTATTGTATGGAGAGTCTCAGAATGGAACAACAGTATTCGGCGGAAGTGCCTGGCCGGCTTATAACACTGCCGGTAGTTCTTGGTTTGTAGCCGATGCTCCCGATGGTTCGTATACTTACGATACAAATTCGAAAACTTTTTCAGACTGTAAGTTTTGGAAGACTGGTGGCCGTTGGAATGATACAGCACCCGTATATCCCAAACTCTGGTGGGAACAGTAACCTATGACAATGTGTGTCGTGCTCTGATGGGCAACACCGAATAGAGAATTGTCTGAACATGCAAAGGTGCATCAAAAAACAGATTTCTTTCCCACGACTTGATGTACCTTTGTTTTCAATGCAGTCGCTGTAAGCACTGCAACCAATCGTATCATAACAATTAAAAAAAACATACAATGGCAGAAAATATCAAATATCAGATCAATGGCCAGTTGGCCGACAATACCGTTACGGTGGATAACAAGGAAGACATGATTCTTGTCCCCGTCAGCATCGGCAGTGCAAACGAGGCACGTATCATCGCGGAGATGAAAGCCGAGGACTCAGGTCTGCGCGAGGAGACCATCAAGCACGTATTCGAATTGGAGAAACGTGTTATCAAACGCCTGCTCATGAGCGGCTACAACGTGAATACGGGTCTTTACTACGCCAGCGTCAGCTTTCGCGGTGTCATAGAGAACTCGCAATGGAATCCCGCAAAGAACTCTATCGTGGTGAATTTCAATGTAGGAGCGGATTTGCGCCAGGCAATAAAGAATACTACCGTAGGCATCATTGGCGAGAAGGGGGCAGCCATGTTCGTTACAGGCGTACAGGATGCCGCCACCCGTGCACAGGATGCCAGCGCCACCGCAGGACGAGCTTTCACCCTCACAGGCGGTAAACTGAAAATAGCCGGTACGGACCCCTCAGTAGGCATCACTCTGACCGATTCTTCCGGTGCGGAAACAAAAATAACGGAAGACCTCTATGTCGTGAACGACCCGTCCCGACTGACGTTCATCATCCCCGCAGGCCTTGCCGACGGCACGTACGAACTGAAAGTGACGACGCAATTCTCCGGTTCCGGTTCTAAATTACTGAAAACCCCACATAGCGCCGCCAAAACCATTTATATCGGCAAAGCGCCCGAAGGCGGAGGCGGTTCGTCCGGCAGTGAAGAAGAAAATCCTCTCGGATAAACAAGAGTTGGTATGCAGCCACGCTGCACAGTACTGTGCAGTATGACTGCATAGCCTTGTGCAGGGTAGCTGCATAGAACTGTTCGGGATGGCTGCATAATGCCATCTGTCATTACTCCCGATTATGGTGGGAAACATATAAAAAGTGCTGTTCATAGAATCTTATGGACGGCACTTTTTGTAACTCAATGAAAATACATAAGGAAAGATACTTTCGCTTTCTATCTCTATAAAAAGGATTTTGTATCTTTGTCATCCGAATTAAAACCATGCAGCGTACCTGAACTCTGCAAGTGGTTTTATGCTTTTACAAAAGAAGATGATTGACAAAGAAATAAGTAATCTGAAAGCTATTGATACCTTGATCCGGCAGGAACAGCCTTTGGCCGTTTATCGTATTCCAGGTGAGGACACTCCCCGTTTGCTGACACAAGCGTCGGGAAGCGTCCGTCTGTTGTATGACCTTAAAGACTTGGACGGGGCACGCGGTTTCGTCATTGCACCGTTCCGTGCAAGCGAGTCGTGCCCGATTGTGCTGATACAGCCGGAGCAGTGGGGACAGCCTTTGCCGCTTGGCGAGTACGCGGAAGAGGAGCTGGAAGCTTTCCGGTTGCGTCAAGGCAGGGAAACATTTTCAGAAGCTTGCACGGAAGAGTACGAAGCATGCTTCCGGACATTTATAGAAGCCTTGCGCAGCAAGCAGTTTGACAAATTGGTCCTTTCCCGTAAATCCGTCATCGGGCAGTGCCCGGGTTTCTCTCCCTCGGCAGTGTTTCGTGCGGCATGCAAGCATTATATTCATTCTTATATATACTTATGCTATACGCCCCGGACAGGTGTCTGGATGGGTAGTACCCCTGAGATTATCTTATCCGGGGAGAAAAACGAGTGGAGCACCGTGGCATTGGCGGGAACCCAACCTTTGCAGGATGGCAGACTGCCGCAGGAATGGGGCGAGAAGAACCGGCAGGAGCAGGACTATGTGGCGTCTTATATCCGTCGGCAGCTTCTGTCATCGGGCATTCATCCCACGGAGAGCGGTCCGTATCCCGCTTATGCCGGAGCACTGTCGCACCTGAAAACGAGTTTCCGTTTCACCTTGAAAGATAACAACCGTTTGGGAAGCCTTCTGGAGCTTCTGCATCCGACTCCTGCCGTGTGCGGTCTGCCGAAAGAGGAGGCATACCGTTTTATACTGGACAACGAAGGGTATGACCGCCGTTATTATTCCGGTTTCATCGGGTGGCTCGACCCTGACGGCAAGACGGATTTATACGTGAACCTGCGGTGCATGCACATCGAAAACGGGCAGTTGTCTTTCTATGCCGGCGGCGGACTGCTGGCTTCTTCGGAGCTGAATGACGAATGGCTGGAAACGGAAAAGAAGTTGCAGACCATGAAACGGTTGGTAAGCATGTCCCTATAATCCATAAATCGCTAATCTTTAATCACTGAACCATGTATACAGACAAAAAGAATATACTCCAACTGGCAGCGCTTCTCGAGGCGTACGGAATTACCAGGGTCGTGTTGTGCCCGGGCAGCCGCAATGCCCCCATCGTGCATACTTTGTCCAATCACCCGGGCTTTGTTTGCCATGCAATGACGGATGAGCGGAGTGCGGGGTATTTCGCCCTCGGCCTGGCTTTGAATAGCGGCAAGCCCGTTGCGGTGTGCTGCACTTCGGGAACTGCCTTGCTGAATCTCCACCCTGCTGTGGCGGAGGCCTTTTATCAGAAAGTTCCCTTGATAGTCATTTCCGCCGACCGCCCGGCTGCTTGGATAGGACAAATGGACGGACAGACGCTTCCGCAGCCGGAGGTGTTCCGGTCGCTGGTCAAGAAATCCGTCAACCTTCCCGAAATTCATACGGAGGAGGATGAGTGGTTCTGCAACCGACTGATAAACGAAGCCCTGCTGGAAACCAACCATCACGGAAAAGGACCGGTACATATCAATGTGCCCGTTTCCGAGCCTTTGTTCAATTTCACGACGGAGGCGCTGCCCCAAGTGCGTGTCATCACCCGCTATCAGGGGCTGAATGTCTACGACCGCGATTATAACGAACTCATCGACCGCATGAACAAATACCGGAAGCGGATGATTGTGGTGGGGCAGATGAACCTTATCTATCTGTTTGAAAAGCGGTATACCAAACTGCTGTATAAACATTTTGCATGGCTGGCGGAGCATATCGGCAACCGGACGGTTCCGGGCATTCCCGTGAAGAATTTCGATGCGGCGCTCTATGCCATGCCCGAAGATAAAATGGACCAGATGGCTCCCGAACTGCTGATTACTTACGGAGGGCATATCGTATCCAAACGGTTGAAAAAGTATCTTCGCCGGCATCCGCCCAAAGAGCATTGGCATGTGTCGCCGGATGGCGAGGTGACCGACCTTTACGGCTCCTTGACCACCGTTATAGAAATGGACCCGTTTGAGTTTCTGGAAAAGATAGCGGCCCTGCTTGAAACCCGGACTCTCGAATATCCCCGCATCTGGGAAGACTACTGCAAGGCTGTTCCCGAACCGGAGTTCGCTTATTCGGAGATGGCGGCAGTGGGGGCGTTGATAAAGTCCTTGCCGGAAGCATCGGTACTGCATCTGGCAAACAGTTCGGTGGTGCGTTATGCCCAGTTGTATGCCGTTTCGCCCACCGTAGAGGTTTGCTGCAACCGGGGAACCAGCGGCATCGAAGGTTCGCTTTCCACGGCTGTGGGGTATGCGGCGGCATCTGACAAGCTGAACTTCGTTGCTATCGGAGATTTGAGCTTCTTTTACGATATGAATGCGTTGTGGAATGCCAATATCGGTCCCAACCTGCGCATCCTTTTACTGAATAACGGCGGCGGAGAAATCTTTCATACATTGCCGGGGCTCGACATGTCGGAGTCTTCGCATAAGTTTATCACAGCGGTTCACAAGACTTCGGCCAAAGGCTGGGCGGAAGAGCGGGGATTCCTTTACCTGCGTGCGGAGAACGGCGGACAGTTGGCTGAGGCCATGAAGTCCTTCACCAGTCCGGAGGCAGCGGAGCGCCCCGTCTTACTGGAAGTGTTTACCGACAAGGACGAAGACACCCGTATGTTGAAGAATTATTATCATCAATTAAAATAGAATACAGATTATGCAGACAAAAAGAGAATGGACAACCATCCGGGAATATGAAGATATTCTTTTTGAATACTATAACGGAATTGCCCGTATCACCATCAACCGCGAACGCTACCGCAATGCGTTTACCCCGACCACTACCGCTGAAATGAGCGATGCCTTGCGCATCTGCCGTGAGGAAGCGGATATTGATGTGATTGTCATTACCGGAGCGGGCGACAAGGCTTTCTGCTCCGGAGGCGACCAGAATGTGAAAGGACGCGGCGGGTATATCGGTAAGGACGGCGTTCCCCGCTTGAGCGTATTGGACGTGCAGAAGCAAATCCGCAGCATCCCGAAACCCGTGATTGCCGCCGTAAACGGTTTTGCCATCGGTGGCGGACACGTGCTGCATGTGGTGTGCGACTTGTCCATCGCTTCCGAGAACGCTATCTTCGGCCAGACAGGTCCCCGTGTGGGAAGTTTCGATGCCGGATTCGGCGCATCTTACCTGGCTCGTGTGGTAGGTCAGAAGAAAGCGCGTGAAATCTGGTTCCTTTGCCGGAAATACAATGCGCAGGAAGCGTTGGAAATGGGATTGGTCAACAAGGTAGTGCCTTTGGAGCAACTGGAAGACGAGTATGTGCAGTGGGCGGAAGAGATGATGCAGCTCAGTCCGCTGGCTTTGCGCATGATTAAGGCGGGGCTGAATGCGGAGCTGGACGGACAGTCGGGCATTCAGGAACTGGCAGGCGACGCTACCTTGCTCTATTATCTGACGGATGAAGCCCAGGAAGGTAAGAACGCATTTCTGGAGAAACGCAAGCCTAACTTCAAGCAGTATCCCAAATTCCCCTGACACCCGTAATGGACTGCAAGATAGAGATTATCCCCCGGTTGCTGCATTTCAAGCAGCCGGCGGGGACTTCCCGCGGGGTGTATACGACCCGGAAAGTGTGGTATCTTCATCTGACCTCTCCCGACTATCCGGGCAGGACGGGAATAGGAGAGTGCGCTCCGCTGCCTGCATTGAGCTGTGACGACCTTCCCGATTACGAGAATATACTTGCCGGGGCTTGCCGGCGGCTGGAACAGTGCGGGGGAGAACTGGATACGGATGTCTTGCGCGACTATCCGTCCATCCTGTTCGGATTGGAAACGGCGTTCCGTCATCTCCTGACGGGCAGTTGGGCATTGTACGATACGGACTTCTCGCAAGGAAAGGCGGGGATTCCGATAAACGGGCTTATCTGGATGGGCGACTTTGACACGATGCTCTCCCGGATAGAGGAGAAAATGGCAGCCGGTTTCCGTTGCATCAAACTGAAAATCGGCGCTATCGGCTTTGAGGATGAGTTGGCTCTGCTTCGCCATATCCGTGCACATTTCTCTTCCAGGGAGATAGAGTTGCGTGTGGATGCCAACGGCGCTTTCTCTCCGGCTGATGCGATGGAGAAACTGAAACGCCTGTCCGAACTGGAGCTGCACTCCATTGAACAGCCCATCCGTGCAGGGCAGTGGGAGGAAATGGCGCGTCTTGCTGCCGACTCTCCGCTGCCGATAGCCTTGGATGAAGAACTGATAGGCTGCAATACGCCGGAAGGGAAGCGGAAGCTGCTTTCGGCAATCAATCCGCAGTATATTGTTCTCAAACCTTCTTTGCACGGCGGGATATGCGGTGGCAACGAGTGGATTGCCGAAGCGGAAAAACGGCATATTGGCTGGTGGATTACTTCGGCTCTGGAGTCGAATATCGGCCTGAATGCAATAGCCCAATGGTGTGCCACCTTCGATAATCCGCTGCCTCAGGGGCTGGGTACGGGACTGCTTTTTACGGACAACGTGGAAATGCCTCTTGAGGTGAGGAAAGATTGTTTATGGTTTTGTAATGATGATATTTAAAGGTATCCGATGATATTCGACCGACAACGACAGCGTTTGCTGCTGCAAGGAAAGGAGTATACGGCCGGGGATATATCCCGGTTGGTGGCGGAGGGAGCGGAAAACTGCCCGCCCGCCTTGTGGGATTTGTATCTTTTTCTGGAGAAGTGGTTCGATGCCTCTCCGGTTATCACCGTCCATACGTCGGGCTCCACAGGCACGCCGAAAGAGCTGGTGGTGCGCAAAGACCGGATGATGCAGAGCGCCCGCCTCACTTGCGAGTTTCTGAACTTGCAAGCGGGAGATACCGCTTTGCTGTGTATGAACCTTCGTTATATAGGGGCTATGATGGTGGTGGTGCGTTCTCTGGTTGCGGGGCTGAATCTGATAGTGCGTCCTGCTTCCGGCCATCCTCTTTCGGATATAGAAGAGCCGCTGAGATTTGCGGCGATGGTTCCTTTGCAGGTTTATAACACGCTCCGTGTTCCCGAAGAAAAGGCGCGGCTGGAGCAGACGGATATTCTGATTATCGGCGGCGGAGCGGTGGACGACAGTCTGGAGGCGGAAATGAGCGCTCTTCCCACGGCGGTCTATTCTACGTACGGCATGACGGAAACGTTGTCCCATATCGCATTGCGCCGTCTGAACGGAGATACCGCTTCCAAGCATTATTATCCTTTTCCCTCGGTCGAACTGTCCTTATCTGCTGAAAGTACGCTGGTTATTAAAGCTCCGCTGATTTGCGGGGAGGTCTTGCAGACCAATGACATTGCCTGCCTCTATCCCGATGGAAGTTTTACCATTGCAGGCCGGAAAGATAACGTTATCAATAGCGGTGGAATCAAGATACAGGCGGAGGAAATGGAGAAAAGACTACGGCCGTTTATCCCTGTACCGTTTGTAGTTACTTCTGTTCCCGATCCGCGTTTGGGGCAGGCGCTTACCTTGCTGATTGCCGGACAGGTGGATGTAAGAGAACTGGAGAGTAAGTTGCAGACGGTGCTGGATGCCTATCATCGCCCCAGACATATTTTTATGACAGAATCGATACCGCAAACGGAGAACGGTAAAACAGACCGTGCCGGATGCCGTATATTAGCTCGACAAATGAAAAAACTTCACCCTTTGATGTTTGCCGGAACCGGCAGCGACGTGGGCAAGAGCATTATAGCCGCTGCCTTTTGCCGCATTTTCAGGCAGGACGGATACCGGCCTGCTCCCTTCAAAGCGCAGAATATGGCGCTTAACTCGTATGCTACTCCCGAAGGACTGGAGATAGGACGTGCACAGGCCGTGCAGGCGGAAGCCGCCGGAGTGTCGTGCCATACGGACATGAATCCGTTACTGCTGAAACCCCAGTCGGACCGGACTTCGCAAGTGGTATTGAACGGTAAGCCTATCGGCAGTCGTGGTGCATACGACTATTTCCGCAAGGAAGGACGCGAGGAGTTGCGCAGGGAAGTATGTGCGGCGTATGACCGCCTTGCGCAGAAATATAATCCCATCGTATTGGAAGGTGCGGGCAGCATCTCCGAAATCAACCTGCGCGAGGTAGACCTCGTGAATCTGCCGATGGCAATGTATGCCGGTGCGGACGTGATTCTGGTAGCGGATATAGACCGTGGCGGGGTCTTTGCCAGTGTGTACGGTTCGGTAATGCTGCTTACTCCCGAAGAACGCAAGCATGTAAAAGGTATTCTTATCAATAAGTTCCGGGGAGATATACGTCTCTTCGAGTCCGGCGTCAAAATGCTGGAAGAGCTTTGCGGAATTCCGGTGGTCGGGGTGGTTCCTTATTATAAGGATATCTATATCGAGGAAGAGGATTCGCTTGCCCTTGCCACCAAATCATTGCAGGCGGAGCAGGGTAAGGTGAATATAGCTGTGGTTCTGCTGCGCCACCTCAGCAACTTCACGGATTTCAATGTGCTGGAACGCGACCCGCGCGTGCATCTTTTCTATACCAACAACACCGACGAACTGGCGAAGGCGGATATCATCATCCTGCCCGGCAGCAAGAGTACCCTTGCCGACCTCTATGAATTGCGCCGCAACGGAGTGGCGCAAGCCGTCATCCGCGCCCATCGTGAGGGAACTGCCGTGTTGGGCATCTGCGGCGGCTATCAGTTGATGGGGCAGGAAGTGCTCGACCCCGACCACGTGGAAGGGGAGATAGAACGGTTGCCCGGTCTTGGACTGCTGCCCGTAAGTACACGAATGACGGGAGAAAAGGTGACGCGACAGGTGAACTTCCAACTTCTTGAAAGCTGCCGTGCCGCTGTTCCGCAAGGTAACTCTTCCTCCTCTATTTTCAACAACCAACCTTCAGCGTCCCATTTTCTGCTAAAAGGCTACGAGATTCACATGGGTAGTACCGTACCGGTGGAGGGAGCGTCCGCTTCTCCGCTGAACCGGTTGGAAAGCGGGCAATGTGACGGGTATATCGTGGACCGTACGTGCATGGGGACTTACATTCACGGCATTCTCGACAATCCGGAGTTTATCGACTTCCTGCTCGAACCGTTTGCCGGTAAATTGTCGGAAGAGGCGGAAACGTTCAACTACCGGCAGTTTAAGGAAGAGCAGTACGACAAACTCGCCGACCATGTGCGGCAGCATGTCAATCTGCCGCTTATTTACAAGATATTGACGGACAACAATTAAAATCGGATAGAATATGATTGACGGACACGGAGACGATTCCTATAAATACAGCCGCCCGATAACGGCAAATTTCAGTTCCAACGTGTACAGCAAGGTGAATCTTTCCCGTTTAAAAGCTCATCTTTGCGAATGTATCGGGGAGATAGGCAATTACCCCGAACCCGAACCCTATACGTTGGAAGCCCGTATAGCTTCCCGCTGTCAGCTACCGTCCGGAGCTGTTTGCGTAACGAATGGCGCAACGGAGGCCATATACCTTATTGCACAGACTTTCCGGGGTACGAATACAGCTATCCTGCAACCCACTTTCAGCGAATATGCGGATGCCTGCCGTATGCACGGACACCGGGTGAGTTCGCTTTATCAACTGCCGAAGGAGCAGGACGGGTATCGCCTGCCGGACGATGTGCGGATGCTGTGGCTCTGCAACCCCAACAATCCCACGGGAACGGTGGCCGATAAAGAATATATGCGCGGATTGATTGAACATAATCCGCAGGTTTGTTTTATTATAGACCAGTCTTATGAGTTCTTTACGCTGTGTCCGCTTTTCTCTCCGGCAGAGGCGGCGGAGTATCCGAATGTACTGCTGCTGCATTCCATGACGAAAAGGTATGCGATTCCCGGTTTGCGGCTTGGATATGTAACGGGCAGCTCCGGTTTGCTGGAGCGGCTGCGCACCAACCGTATGCCGTGGTCGGTCAACCGGCTTGCCATTGAAGCAGGACTTTTCCTGTTGGAGAACGATGTGCCCGAACCGGTGGATGTGGCTGCTTATTTGCAGGAGACGGCGCGTCTGGGCAAAGCGCTCAAAGCCGTAGGCGGATTGGACGTTTGGGATACGCAGACGCATTTTATGCTGGTGCAGCTTCGCATGGGCAAGGCGTCTGCCTTGAAAGAGTATCTTGCCAGGGAGCATGGCATACTTATTCGGGATGCGTCCAACTTTGCGGGGCTGGACGAGCGCTTTTTCCGCATAGCCACACAGACACCGGAAGAGAACGACAGGCTGGTGGCGGCGATAGAGGAATTTATGGCGGGGTAGAGCCGGCGTAATAGTAGAACCTGAGTGATAAACATTTTATGGAAGATATAATCATATTTTTAGGCATTGCTTTCAATCTGAACCTGCCGCTGCTTACGGCATGGCTGCTCGACCACTGGTTGGGCGATCCTGTCTGGCTGCCGCATCCTGTGGTGGCTTTCGGAAAGACCATCTCGTTCTGTGAGCATCGTCTGAATAAGGGGAATGCCCGTTTTCTGAAAGGGGCTGTCATGTCGTTGGTACTGGTGGCAGGCGTTTATCTGCTTACATTGTTCCTGCTGCGTTGGGCAGCGCATTATTCTCCCGGTCTGCTTTTGACTTTGCAGGTGCTGCTCATCTTTTATTGCCTTGCGGGTACTACGCTGGTGCGAGAAGTCTGCGGGGTGTTTAAGGCTGTAGACCGTTCGTTGGAAGAGGGAAGGAAGCAGGTAGCCCGTATTGTGGGGCGCGACACTTCCGGACTTTCGGCGCAGGAAGTACGTACGGCGGCATTAGAGACGTTGGCAGAGAACCTGAGCGACGGCGTAATCGCTCCGCTGTTCTGGTATATGTTGCTGGGTGTGCCGGGGATGCTTGCCTATAAGATGATAAATACACTCGACTCCATGATAGGGTATAGGAATGAACGCTATCGTCGGTTCGGCTGTTTCGCGGCACGTCTGGACGATGTAGCCAACTATATCCCCGCCCGTCTGACGGCTTTTCTCATGGTGGCGGTTTCCGGCAGATTCCCGTTGCTGCTTTTTGTGGGGAAATACGGCAGCAAGCATGCCAGTCCCAATTCCGGCTATCCGGAAGCGGCACTTGCCGGAATATTGGACTGCCGCTTCGGTGGTCCTCACAACTATTTTGGCGAGGAAGTGTGGAAACCTTATATCGGCAACAATGAACGGCCTTTGACAACCGAAGACATGAGGATTGCCGTGCGTATCAACCGCAGTGTGGAATGGATAATGGTAATCATTGTTGTTGCTACCGCTACCTGCATGTACGTTATTCCCTCATTCTTCTGAGTGCTAAAGGGTAATCCTGACGATACCGCCATAGGGTGTCAGTGCGCTGAATGCCTCTTCGGGTTTGATGATGCCGGCATATATCTGTGCGCAAATCAGGACGCCGCCGTGGGCAAAAACGGCCACTCGCTGGTAGGGCTTTCCTTTCAGCTCATCGAGAAAGTCGCTGACACGCCGGTACTGCATAGCGAACGACTCGCCGCCCGTAGCCGCTACATTCAAATAGTCGGCATACCACTCTTGTAGGCGCGGGTCGTCGTTGCAGTCGAAAGGTTTCATTTCCCAACTGCCGAAGTTTATTTCCATAATCCGTTTGTCACGTTCTGCATCCGGATAGCCGCAATAGGTGGCAAGGCGTACGCAGCGCGTAAGCGGACTGGTATATACATGGTCGAAAGGCAAAAAGGCTTTCAGGTTCTCTTGGGTAACGGCCGCTTCCTGTTCGAATGTCGGTTTCAGGGGAACATCCGTTTGTCCGTAGCATACGCCGGGCGGTACATCGACGGATGTGTGACGAATAAGTATGACTTCCATAATTCTTCAGATTAAATGTTTAGTGAAAATAAAAGGGAACCGAGACAAAGTCCGTAAGGAAATCGATTCCAAAACCTGCATAGATATATACCAATACAAGGCTGCCTATGTAGAATGCCAGTTCGCAAAGCAGGAAAGCCGCTCCGCAGCAATCACCCGTATATCCTTGCAGGCGGCGTTTCATAAGGCGGCACAGCAGTACGAATGCGAGCAGCGGGAAGAGGGTGGCAGGCCACATCTTTACTGGCAGGAGTAAGACGAAAGGAAGCAATCCGCAGATGAAGGCGGATATCAATTCCTGGCGGCTCATGCGGTTGTACACGACTTTAGCCTTGCTGTCTTCTTCTTTTCGGGCGTATGGCAGGCAGTTAATGAGTTGGGATGCGCAGAATTTGCACCAGCAGTCGCCGCAGAAGACAAGGATACAAAGGAAATTCAGAGGCAGATTGCGCATCTGTAACAGCAATAGGAAATAGAATATCAGTCCGATAACTCCGTAGCTTCCTATATGGGAATCTTTCATGATGGCAAGCGTGCGCTCGCGGGTGGTGCCGCCGCCGAACCCGTCCAGAAAGTCCGCTAACCCGTCTTCGTGCAGGCATCCCGTAACAAGCAGGCGGGCGATGATAGCTATAATCCAGGCAAGGGATACGGGCAGTATCTGTCCGGTCAGCCAGAGAGTGCCTGCCATGATGCCGCCCGTCAGCCAGCCGGTTAGCGGCCAGTAGGGTACTACATGCTTGAAACATTCGGCGGGTACTTCCCTGATTTTCCAAAAGGGCAGTCGGGTGAAGAAGATAAATGCAGCCAGTATGTTCATTATATATAGGTATTGTCTATAAAATTAAAATATGGGTACTATCAACAAAGTTATATATGTTATCTATAAAATGGTTCTCTGCTTAAAGATGCCGTTTGAGGGGCTTCTCAAAAGTATTTGGTGATGGAAGCGTGTGCGAAGTTATCCATTTCATTAATCATGCGGACAGCCGATTCTATAATGGGATATGCACAGATAGCTCCCGTGCCTTCTCCGAGTCTTAATCCTAAATGCAGCAACGGTTTGGCATTTAATGAGTCAAGTACAAGCTTATGCCCGCATTCATCTCCGCAATGTCCGAATACGGCATAATGTAGCACTTCGGGATACAGCTTGGCAGCGGCAAGGATACAGTTTGTCATGATGAAGCCGTCTACCAGAATAATCATTTTCAGCTCGGCGGCTTGCAGCATGGCGCCTACTGCCATAACCATTTCCAAGCCGCCGAAGTAGCGGATGATGTCACGCGGCGAACCGTCTCCTTTGTAGTTGTCCAACGACTGTTTCAACACTTCGTACTTATGGCGGATGCCTGCATCGTCCAGTCCGCTTCCCGCACCGACGCATTCTTTTAGCGGAATGCCGGTGAAGCAGCTCATCCATAGGGAAGAAGAGGATGTATTGCCTATCCCCATTTCCCCGAAACTGAGTATGTTACTGCCTTCTTCGCGGCAACGGCGCACCACTTCCGCACCCCGTTCCAGGCAAAGTTCCATTTCCGTTTCGGTCATTGCAGCTTCGTGCAGATAGTTGCGTGTGCCTTTGCGCACTTTCATATTGATGATGCCTTTTTCATAAGGCAGGTCATAATCTACTCCCGCATCCACTATCTTTAATGTAAATCCGTGCTGACGGCACAGGAAATTGACACCGGCACCCCCATGAAGGAAATTACTGATTTGTTGCCAGGTAATTTCTTTGGGTGAGAGGCTGACACCTTCCTCTACAATACCATGATCGGCAGCAAAGATGATATTCTGAGGATGTTGCAGAGTGGGAGTCAGGCTTTGCTGGATGAGCCCTACCTGAAGCGCAAGGCTTTCCAGCATTCCCAAAGACCCTTTCGGCTTGGTCAGGTTATTGATTTTCTCAACCAGTGCCGGTCGTATAGCTTCATCCGGTCCTATTATATCAAATGTCTTCATAATTTTATACCTTATACTTCATTCTTATATTCCGTACTTATTCACACTTAATTTTTGTTGCAATCCCCGACACCATTAAAATCACTTCATCTGCCCGTGAAGCCACATACTGGTTCATCCAGCCTTGCATATCCGTAAACTTCCGTTGTATTTTGTTTTCGGATGTGCCGCCCATACCTATCTCGTTGGTGACAAATATAAATGTGGCATCCTGTGCTGTAAAGCGGTCGAATTCGGCTTTGGCTGCGGCAAGGGAACGGTCTGTATCGGCATCCAGGTCGAAAAAGAAATTGGTACACCACAACGTTATGCAGTCTATCAGTACGGTGCGTCCGGACAGCGAGTGGCGGCTCAGCTCTTTATCTTCTTCTATGTTTGTCCATTCCGGTCCGCGCCTTTCCTGATGGTGTATCACCCGTTTGCGGAATTCTTCATCCCATATACGTGCCGTAGCGAGGTAGACGGGGTTGGGCGAGAGGCTGAGTGCCAGCTTTTCCGCATAGGTACTTTTGCCCGAACGTGCTCCACCGGTAATAAGTATGATTCGTCTCATTGGTTTGCTTGAAGTTTTTATGAAAGCAAATGTACATGATTTCTGCGGCAGTGGCAAGAATAGAGTATTTTTTTAGCGGTTTCGTTTTTTCTTTTTTAAAAGATTTCATTACCTTTGCCGATGTTTTCAGAATAAAGGGAAAAACATCTGCGGAAGTAGCTCAGTTGGTAGAGCATCAGCTTCCCAAGCTGAGGGTCGCGGGTTCGAGTCCCGTTTTCCGCTCTCTTGAAAATCAAGCAGTTACAAATAAAGTAGCTGCTTATTTTTTTATATATGCTGAATAACATTCCGCTTTTAGACCCTTTTAAACCCTTTTAATCTTATCTTTGTATGCAAATCCTATGCAAATTTTCAGATTTGCATAAACTAAAAACATAGATATATGGCAACGGTTAAATTCTACCTTGATAAAAGAAGGCAAAAAAAAGATGGTACTTATCCGATAAAGTTGAATGTATTCCACAACAAACAAATAATGATAGCTACGCAGCTAAGTGCATCGGAAAAAGAATGGAATGGGAACGAATATTCTGTGCGTGCACAAAATTACAAGCCGAGAAATATAGTTGCCCGTGGAATAATAAACAAGGCGGAAACAGTAATATTTACTTTAGAGCAACAAGAAAAGTTGAAATCAACTACAGACAAAGCTTTGAAGAAGTTGATAGAGGACGCTATAAGTAGCAAGGTTGAAAATCAAAAGACGTTTCTCTATTATCTTGATGAATTCGTTTCCAAGAAAACCAATCAGGGGACTAAGTCTATATATACAACCACAAGAAACAAGATTGAGGAATACGATAGTCATTGTACTTTTGAGAGCATGGATAAGTCGTGGCTGGAAAACTTTGAAGCGTGGATGGCAAAGACGATGAAGGTTAATGCCTACGCTATTCATTTACGGAACATACGTACTGTATTCAACTACGCCATTGATGAGGAGTACACAACATTGTATCCATTCAGAAGGTTTTCAATAAAGAAAGAGGAAACCCGAAAACGCAGCCTTACAGCAGAACAACTTAGGTTATTGAGAGATTATCCATGTGAGGAATACCAGATTAGATATAGGGATATGTTCATGCTCATGTTCTATCTCATAGGAGTAAATGCAGCCGATTTGTTTAACGCAAAACATTCTGCATTGGTAAATGGTCGTTTTGAATATAAAAGAGCTAAGACGGGGAAATTATACAGTATTAAAGTAGAACCGGAAGCGCAGGCTATAATTGAGAAATACAAAGGGAAGGATTATCTTCTTAATATAATGGATGAATACGGGAATTACAAGGATTTCCTACATCGTATGGGAATAGGGTTAAAACAGATTGGAGAGACAGAAAGGAAGGGATTGGGAGGGAAAAAGAGTAGAAATCCTTTATTCCCTGATTTGTCCTCATATTGGGCAAGACACACATGGGCCACGGTAGCGGCAGAACTCGATGTTCCCAAAGAGGTAATCGCCCACGCGCTTGGGCATAGTTGGGCGAACAGTACAACAACCGACATCTATATCCGTTTCGATATGAAAAAAGTGGATGAAGCGAACAGAAAGGTTATTGACTTCTTAAATGCTTTTCATTTATAAATATATCATTATACATGCAATAAAATGTTAATACAGGAATATGCTTCACATTTATAACACCTTGATTATAAACAATGTAAGTGAAAGATTATATTTGTTATCCACTTTTTAAGCCCTTTTAGACCCTTTTAATCCTTTTTCGCCCACGAATGAAAAGTAAATATTAAAGATTGTTCCTTTTCTCTGATTGTGCAAAAAAACATTTCTACATTTACCTGTGTAACGAGAGTGGGAACCTTGCTACAATCGACATATCAACATTGAAGTATCAGCCCAACAGGGCTATTCTTAATATATCGCCTGTAACGTTTCCCACCTCGGTTACAGGCTTTATTTATATAAGGCCATTCAGTCGGTCATGACGCTGTGTGTGCACCTCTGGCCGATGAAGAAACCTTGTAGAGGGCTGTGAAAACGGGGCGGGAAACCGCAGGAAGTACGATGCAAGGAAGCACTTAGAGGATGCTTGTACGGGTGTCACCCCACCTAAAACCTCGAAGCGGATGCAGGTTGATGTCATTCGCCCCTTGAAAGGCTCGGTCGTTATACGGGAGTTTGGAACCATTCAAGAGGAAAGTCCGTTGGCCGTTTGGCTTAATACGTCCAGGTGAAATCGGACTGCCAAATCGCCTAAAGGACACTCTATACCCACGTGGCTGGTGTTGCCGGGAATTTGGGTTGAGTGTATAACCAATAAGCCATGATTAAGAACATTAAAATATGCGCTATAATTGCAATATATTTTTATTATCTTTGCAAAAGCATGTCAAGTGGCATGCTTCCCATACTAACGAAAAGACATGAAAGGACTTACAATCAAACAAGAGAATTTTTGCAACTACTACATCGAAAGCGGTAATACTTCCGATGCCTATCGTCGTGCCTATTCGTGCGAGAAGATGAAAGATAAACAAGTGTGGGAAGAATCTTGCAAGTTGTTGTCCAACCCAAAGGTAGCCCAAAGGGTCAAAGAGTTGCAGGAGGAACAAAAAAACAAATCGGATATAACTAAAGAACGCATTCTACAAGAATTGTCCGGTATAGCTTTCTCATCCATTGCCAGCATGCACAACACATGGATAGAGCGTAAAGAATTTGATGAACTCTCTGACAAAGAGAAATCAGCAATAAAAAGTATATCTACCAAGATATTGAAAAAAAATATCGGAACAAGTGATGCTCCGGAAATTGTAGATGTTGAATATGTGAAGATAGAACTTTATGATAAGATAAAGGCTATTGAGCGTATATGTAAAATGCTTGGGTTTGATGAGCCTACCGAAATAGAGATGAATACCAGCAAACCCATAAGTGTCGAGGAAGCAAAGAAACTGATAGAAAGGCTATGATGGACGGTGTGCGGTATCTACAAGCATTTTGTATGTCGGGCGTTCTCAATTACACAAAATTTTTCTTTAAAAGTAAAACAGGGCGCAAATTTGTGGTGAGCAGACACCATGAACGCATATGTAATGCGTTGGATGATGTTATTTCCGGAAAAATTCAAAAACTGATAATCAATATTGCACCACGATATGGAAAGACCGAATTAGCCGTAAAGAACTTTATATCATACGGATTGGCACTCAACCCGTCCTCAAAGTTTGTCCATCTCTCATATTCTGACGATTTGGCTCACGATAATTCAGAAGAGATTAGAGACATAGTTAAATCAGAAGAGTATCAACAGCTGTTCCCGTATGTCCAGATAAAGAGAGGCACAGACAGCAAAAAGAAGTGGAGTACCACTGCTGGCGGTGGTGTATATGCGGTGTCAACAGGTGGGCAGATAACGGGATTTGGCGCTGGAGAGGTGGACGATATAGATGATAAAGAAACAGAAAAAGAAATAGATAGCATATTAAAGGGGGCAAGGTTTTCCGGCACCATTGTCATAGACGACCCTATTAAGCCGGAGGACGCTTTGTCTGACGTGAAAAGGGAAAAGGTTAACCAACGCTTTGAAACTACTATCCGTAACCGAGTGAACAGCCGAAACACCCCGATTGTAATAATCATGCAGCGCCTGCATGAGAATGATTTGTGCGGCTATCTTATGAAAACAGAGCCAGGGCAATGGACTGTTCTTTCATTGCCGGTCATAGAAAAAGAAGCGGGCGGGAAAGAATTTCCTTTGTGGGAATTTAAACACACATTGGATGAATTGCATAATCTCAATAGAATAAATCCATTCGTCTTTGAAACACAATATATGCAAAACCCTACACCTATAGAAGGTCTCATGTACGGTACATTCAAGACTTATAGGGAAATACCATATACTAACCGTGCCATTCGGAAAAATTATACCGATACCGCAGATACGGGCGGTGACAGATTATGTTCCATAGATTATGTGGATACAGAAATAGGCAACTTTATTTTAAGCATACTATATACGGACGCTCCTATGGAGGTTACGGAACCGCAAGTTGCAGCTTTGCTTGCCAAAGATAGAGTAACCATAGCTAACATTGAAAGCAATAACGGTGGACGTGGTTTTGCCCGAAACGTAGAGCGGCAATCACGCATAATGGGCAATAATGAAACAGAAATAAAATGGTTTCATCAGTCGGGAAATAAGGAAGTTCGAATATTTACCCGCTCCGCTGAGGTTATGAATCTTACATATATGCCGGAAGGTTGGGAAGTGCTCTTTCCTGAATTTTATGCAGAGATAAAATCTTTTAGGAAGTTCGGAAAAAACGCACATGATGATGGGGCAGATGCTCTTACCGGAACCGTAGAAAAACGCGGAGATTTTGAATATGACAGCTATGAGGCTGCGACAGTCGCATTTTCCGGCATTCCAATTGTAGAAATACATCCACTGCTTAATGGGCGTTTTCTGTATGCGAAAGCGTATGTTGTACATGATACAATATATGTGGATGATGCGTATATAGGAGAATTGATTCCCATCAAAGAAATCGCCGCGGTGGTCGCTGGTGCCGATGTAAACATTGAGACTTCGCAGGCAATGCTTCATTATATACGCGATTATAGGGCTGAAATAGGTGATGTGTGGGCAAGGCAAGAAAATACAGGAAAACTTTCTTATATTGAAGCATTTAAGGGGCTAATTCGAGATTTTAAATTCAAGAGAGATAATAAAATGTCCTTATTTATGCGTAATCTAATGGACTATGATGGCAAAGATGTCTATGAAGCAATGTATGTATTGTGTTGTATAGCAGATAGAGTAAAAAGAAAATCAAAAAAATAATCATAAAAATGCTATTAGTTATTTGGAATTAGTCTAAATAATATATATATTTGCACACGTAGGGTCACTACAAGCGTGTGAAGTTGCACGCAACCGTATTAATGGACTAAAACACTAAATATATGGGAGTGGCCGCATTAATTTGCTGTCGCTCCTGCTTTGTATATGGGCATATTTACTAAATTTTGGAAGCCAGAGAATAAAAAGTCTATTCCGATGTATGATAATGTAAATCGGGTAGAAAGAGATGCAGCAGGAAACTACTGGTTTTTGTCCGATTTGTTTGGAAGGCGTTCCAAATGGAAAGTATATTATGACATGACTGACAATTTGGATAAAGCCGGAGCGCTTGTTTCCTGTACGCCTTTCTTCACTGTAGTTGATAAAATCGGTTCTATGATGTCCCGTGGTATTCCTTATGTGGCAGATAAGGATGGAAATGAAAAAAGGACATTTGCCGATATACGTAATATACTCAACGCTCCCAATCCGCTGCAAACATTCTCTTCATTTGTAAAGCAAATTGAAATATGTCTTAAGGTATTCGGCTATTGTCCAATTGTTCTTGTTAGAGCGACAAAAACAAGCACTCCTAAGGCAATGTGGATAATTCCACCTGAGATTTTCCATATGGAAGGAACCGGTAAGGTGTTTCGCCAATACGAACTAAAAAATATTATATCAAGTGTATATATAGACTGTAACGGAACTCGATTAGAGTTGGAGGATTATGAATACCTTGTAATATATGACAGCAATATAGTAATAAATAGCGGTGCGACTGCTGATGTCAAATTTGAGTCCGTTTCAGATAGCCTTTCCCAGCCTATATCAAACTGGGTAGCTTCTATGTCTGCAAGCCATACATTGCTTGTAAATGGTGGTCCTAAAGGCGTGCTCTATAATGATTATACTGACCAGATGGGAAATGTTGCCCTTTCCTCGGAAGATGAAAAGGATATAAAGGACAGATTTAAACGTGATTATGGCTTAGTAAACAAGGAATATCCCATTTTGGTGACACGTTACAAATTAGGATGGCTTCCTCTTGATTTTAATGCTGATGAATTAAAACTTCATGAAGAGGATAAGAGGTGTACAGATAAGATTGCCAATGCAATGGGCATAAATGCCAATCTTTTTACGGATGCCAAATACGACAACCTTGAAAGTGCCGGGAAAAAGGCTTATCAGGACGTAATCATTCCAGATAGCCGAAAGATAGCAGAATGTCTTTCAAAAGCCATATGTCCGGAAGGTGTTTTTATTAAGATTGATTTTACAGATGTTGAATGCCTTCAAACCAATAAGGAGACAGAAGCCAATACTTTGGTTAAAGTTGCTGATGCCTTACAGAGATTGATAGATAAGTCTTTGATAACACATGATGAGGCGCGTATAGAAGTTGCAAGATACATAGATATTGACCCGGATAATCCAAAAGGAGATTTTGATAGCAGTGCAGCAAGCAGTGCATCTGTTGAAAATAACGTCAATAACAGTAAGGAAAATGGAAACAATGACAAATAAATACAAAGATAAGATGGGGATGCAGTATAAATTGTTCTCCATAAACTCGAAGGATGTCCAATATAGCCCCGAAAGCCGGACTATCAGCGGATACGCTGCTGTATTCGGAAACATGGATAAGGCTCATGATATTCTATTGAAAGGTTGCTTTTCAAAAAGTATCAATGAAAGAGGGCCGCAAAGCCAGGCAAATGACAAAATTATACTCCTTTGGATGCACGACATGTCAGAGCCTTTGGGATTTATTACAGAATTGAAAGAAGATGATAGAGGGCTTTATTTTGAGGCGCGCATTGATGAGATTGAACTTGGAGATAGGGCCATAAAACAACTTGAGTCAGGCACGCTTAATCAATTCTCTATTGGCTATGAGTATGTATGGGAGAATTGCGAATGGGATTACGAAAAAGAAGCCCTGATTGTTAGAGAGGTTAAGCTGTATGAAATATCGGTGGTATCAATTGGCTGTAATGGAGAAACCGAGTATTTGGGGTTGAAGTCAATTGAAGACTACGAAAACGCTTATAAGGATTTAAGCGGTGAAATTTCCTTGTTATGTAAAAATATGAGTACAACCAAGCAACAGCGTTTGCAAAAAATTATAGCCAAAGCAATGTCACTTGCATCTTTTAGGCCGGACGGTGTTATACCTGCTCCACCCAAAGGGATGGAAGCCGGCAGTAATGGCAAAACGGAAGAAAAATCATTATGTAATTTATTAAAACTAAAATCGGTATGAAATTAGGATTTTTAGAACTTATGGACACATCCGGCTTGTCCGAAGAAAATAAGAAGTTTTTTGAATCTTTGGACGAAAAAATGGGAGAAGCCTTTGAAAAACAAGTGAAAGGTTATCTTGCGGATGAAGTGAAATTGGAAGATTTGCGTAAATCCATAAAGGATGCCGCTGATTCCATAAATGACATCAAGGAAAAGGATTTTGCCGGCATTGACAAAAAGACTTTTGAGGAGAAGGTTAATGAATTGGAGAATGCCATTTTACGTGTAAAGGCTTCTACCGAAGTAGGTAAAAACGGGGAGGTAAAGATTAAATCTGTTTATGAGCAGCTACACGAACAGCTCAAGGAGTATATTGCTGCGGACAAGAAGGGCGTTATGTCTCTTGATTTGAAATCGGCTTGTCAGTCGGCTCCCGGCAATAAGTTGGGATTAAATCTTGTGCTGGAAAAGAAAGACGCTGCAACTATTACTTCCGGGGCCCTTGCTCCGCATTACGGACTTGAGGTTGACCCAAATTTATCAGTCAATCCGAGAGCGCAAACCGTCATTAGAAAATATGCAAATGTATCAAGCACAAATAATAGGGCTTTGGTTTATGCGGAATATACAAGCAAGGACGGAGATGCTGCATGGGTTTCTGAAGGTGGGCTAAAGCCTTTGATGGATGCGACATTGACAGAAAAAACAATAACCGTTGCCAAAGTGGCTATTGCTGCTAAATTTACAGAGGAAACGCTGTCGGATTTTCCCAGCTTCGTCAATGAAGTTGAAACGGAAATGGTAAATAAACTTGGAATCAAAGAAGAGCAGGGAATTTTGTCAGGCAATGGCTCTGGTGGAGAAATAAAAGGCGTTGCATCGGATATGCCGGCATTCTCTCTCTCTACTTTCTATGTTGAGAAGCCAAATATGTTTGATGCTCTTGTGGCTGGATATTCGCAAATTGTATCCACCAGCGAAATGGCTTATCGTCCGAACCTTGTACTGATGAACCCATTGGATTACGCGTCCATGCAGTTGGCTAAGGATGCTAACGGTCAATATCTCCGCCCATTCCGATATGGAGATGAATTGATTCAGGGATTGCGTGTAGAAACTACTACAGCAGTGAAACAAGGAGATTTCATCATGGGTGATTTCTCATACTTGAACATTCGTGACTTGTGGGAATTGTCTATTACCTTAGGATGGGAGAATGACGATTTCCGCAAGAATATCGTGACTGTAATCGCAGAGAAGAGGCTGATGTGTTATATCAAGTCGCAATATAAGACCGCATTTGTAAAGGACACATTCTCTACTGTAATAGAAGGTATCACTCAAGGAGCATAAGGAGAATAATTATGGGAAAAGAATATAGAATAAACCTGACTAAGCGTTATAACGTAACATTTGTCAAGGATGGTGTGAAGTATAAAACAGGCGATGAAGTTTCAGTCGGAATGGCTCTTGCGAGCAAGTTTTATGCCGAGGGTAAAATTGAAGCGACAAACGAACTGATTAATGATGCCAGAGCGTTGGGTTGCGAGGAGTTGTTCACTAAACGTAAATCTGCGAAAAAAGATACGGTATGATAATTGACTACGAATCTTTCACCGGGTTGCTGAGTGTCGGGATAAATCCTGACACTGGCGCTCCCTCTATAACAAGAGATGCGGAGTTGGGCAAAATAGAATCATATATTTCCGTATATGAACAGGAATATTTGATTCGTATACTTGGTGAGGATATGTGTAAGGCTTTTACCGATTATCTTAACTCAAAAGAAGATAGCGTTGATGATAAATGGGATAGGCTGCTTGCTATTTTATCAGAAAAATACAGCCCTATTGCTTGCTATATATTTTTCAAGTATATAGCGGACGGTAATTACAACATAACAAATGTGGGAACAGTAACCTCTGCCGATGGAGATGCTGTTTCTCCACAAGTTTTGCAAATTAGGGCATGGAATGATATGGTAAATATGAACAAGCGTGTTTATAAACTTTTGCAAGGAAAGGAATATGCTGGTGTATGTTTCAATCCATGTATGTTACGTAAAATAAACTGTATGGGAATATGAAGCCGGTAAATGATATATTTGCGGACATTGTAAAAAAGGTATCGGAAAGATACGGAAGCAATGTGTCGTTTTTATTCGGAGACTGGGCCTACATAAGCAATCAATTAACTTTATGGGGTAAAAGCCCCAAGACAAGTAAATTGAAGTTTCCTATAATATGTCTTTATTCTCCGTTCACGGAAGATAGAAGTTCTGCCGAGACTGAGGTTAGCCTGGAGTTTATTATTATGGTAAACACTTTGAAAGGGTATTCGAATGAAGACCGGCAAAAGACTTCCTTTGAGCAGGTATTGCGACCTATATACAATCTTTTCTTGGATGAAATCAAGAAAGACATAAACATTGTCCGTAGTTACAATGATGTGGTTCCACATTCCTACATTGAAAACTACAGATATGGAAGAGTTGGGGTTATAGGAGAAGACGGGAAGCCATTCAGTGATTTTATTGATGCTATTGAGATGAAAAATGTAAATTTAACCATTAAAGAAGTAAAATGTTATGGCAATAGATTATAGAAAATGCCCGGGCGTTGCAACTTTTAATACGGGTAGTTCCGTGTGTGTGCTTGACCCTGGTAAAATAAAAGCTATCATACTGACTATTCACGGTCATAAGATACCTACAGAGAAAACAGCGGAAGCCTTTGAAAAGGCTTGCCATGCAGACCGTCCGGGAAGAATATTCCCTATCAAAACGATTGTGGAATATGCACCTTCCGGTGGAGAAGCGCAAACTTCTCCTACAGGCTACGGTCCTACAAAAGTCACAGGTTATTCAGCTAAAAATGATGTATGGACTTTGCAGGACTACGATGCCAGCTTGAAAGCAAATATAATGGCAGCAAAAAATGTAGCATTTGATGCTTATTTTGTAGACGAAAATAATATTGTTTACGGAGTGAATGACGGTACGGAAGACTTGGCGGGCATTCCACTGTCCGGCGTTTATCCGGGCGGTCAGGATTGGGATTCTTCCGGTACAGAAGCCAATCTGACTATCGCGACCATGTTCAAGGACTACGAAAAATATATCAAGAACGCGGATGTGAGAGCCTATGATTTTGATGTCGTTGACGCATTGAAAGGATTGGTATATGTTGATTTGGTATCAACGGAATCAAACAAGTATAAATTGATTGAGCACTTCGGAAATTTGGATATTACGGAGTATTACGGTGAATTACTGGCAAAGAATGCAGAAAAAGTGTTGGACGGGGCGACAAGTGCTTCTTATGCTAACGGGGTCATTACTACCGTTGGCGAGGACTCCGTTACCCTTGCATCTCCCTCTGTATTGCAAGAAGCTGGAATTACGGGTATTGAGGCTTGGACATGATAGTAGAAGGTGTAACATTCAATGAGGAGAGGGTGAGAAATATGAAGAAGAGGGACTTCATAAACACACATAAGAATGTGTTTTTTCTTGACCGCCCGCCCGAAGAAAGGGAGAAAACCCTTTCGTCCATCTACGATGATATAGCATCTTCCGGTGCGGCAAGACAGAAAAAAGATGATTGTATATTATGATGGTGGTATCGTTTAATTAGGGGCGTTCATTCGCCCCTAAATTGTCTTGACTATGGCTAACATTATTGAAGCAGAAGAAAATTTCAGACGGTTTGCTACCGGATTTGAACCGATGATACGGGATATTATGGTAAAAAACAGAGAAGAAGTTTCCCAATATATTGTAGAACAACTATGGTCAGGTATTAACGGAAATGACAAACCGTTACGCCCTACTTACCTTAATGACCCGTATTTCAATACCAAAGAAGCGGGGTATTGGTATAAGAACGCTAAAGGCTATGCAGCTTTCAAGCAAAGGGTAGCCCCACTTATGTATTCTTCGCTGATAAACGCTCCTGTAAGTTCAAAAGGGACGCCAAACCTGATAATTACGGGTGAATTTCACGATTCTATTACAGCCGTACCGATAGATAAGGGGCTAAGGATTGAAAGTGTGGGGATAAGCTTTAGCGGTGATATAGAAAAGAAATACGGACAGGCGATTTACAAGGTCGGTTCTTATGCGAGAAAGGCATTCATGGAAAGGCATATAAAGCAAGGCATTGCGGATTATTTTAGAAAATTCGGTTTATAATGGGATGTGCGTGTGAAAACAAAAAGAGAATGGCAGATATAGCTAAGATGCGTTCGCTTGCAAGAAAAGCCGCAAAGATGGAGGGGAAAGTATATATCCTTTATGAGAAAGACGGGGTTTTCAATTTTTGCCCGAGAGGCGAAATGTTCAACGGGAAACTGATTGAATATGTTTGGTTCTAATTTAGAGAAAATATATCTTTGCTGAAAAATACTCTTATATGGCACAAGAAAGTAAATACGCATACGATGAGGATAGTGTAAAGGCTATCGTTCATTGGGCTTTAACAGCTCAATTGCCCGCTCAAATAGAGTTGAGCGAGTCGGAGAATATATTCGATGTTAAGAAGTACGTACAAGCGAATATACACGATATAAACCAGCATTTCCCCGACCCGTTCTACAATCCGGCAATTGATAGGCTGTACAGATTAAAGGAGTTCGTGGAAAAATGAACAAAGCCCCATTGAAAGATTGGGGCTTTATTTTTTGCTATAATGATACCTCATAGAGAGCACATAAACCGTGATTATTTCATCATTAACTGAATAGATAATGCGATGTTCCGAATTTATACGCCGAGACCATTTGCCGGACAAATCATATTTCAGAGATTCCGGTTTGCCTATTCCGGTATAAGGGTGTTTGGCAATATCTTCAAGCAGTGACAATATTTTATTTATTATAGCCTTATTACCGCTTCGTACAAAATATTGGTATTCTTCTTTTGCTTGTGCGGAAAGTGTTATTTTGTACATACAACCCGATTTAAAAAGTCTGACATATTTTCTCCCTCATGTTGAGAAACGCAATTTCCATTCTTAATATCTTCTTCCCCTTTTCTGATAGCTTCCATCGTTGCCGGAGATTTCATTATATATTCAGTTTCTTTAATGGAGTTGTATTCATCTAAAGATATGACAACAACGCTTTCATTGCCGGCACGGTGCACCAGCAACGGCTCACTGTCATTTATCACACCATCGAGATAGTATTTAAGGTTATTTCTTAGTTCTGAATAGTTGGCTGTTCTCATAATTTACTTGTTTTTATTGTTTTGTACAAAAATAGGTACTTATTTTTGTACTTACAAGAAATGGTGAATATATGAATTTAATTTAGACTAATTCTAAATAATTTTATATCTTTGCGTTATCATGTGATGTTGCATGACACCCAATATTAGGACTTATGGCAAACGAATTTATAATTACCGATTTAGTCGACAAAAAAGCCGTACAACAATTAAAGGAACTCCGTCTTGAATTTGATAGTACAAAAGGGTCTTATGTGGAGCTTGCTAAGGAGTTGGCGCAAGGAGTAAAAACTAATCCCAAAACATTTGATGAACTTTCCCAAAAAGCACGTAATTATACCTCGCTGTTGGAGAAATTGAATAAGACGCAAGAAAATATGGCATCTATTCAGGCGAAACAACTTACCGTGCTACGTCAAGTATCCCAGCAACTAAATTCAATGTCATCTTTGCAAAAGTTAAACCTTCTGTTTGAACAGTTCGCTAAAAATATCAAGAATGCAAGTGATATGCTTGCCGGATTATCTTCCGTATCCAACCAGGTGTCTTCGGCGCAGGATAATGCGGCTAAAAGCACCCAAACAGCAAGTAATATAATAAGCCAGGCATCCACTCAATTGCAGGCGGCAAATATGAACTATGCTGCCATAATCGACACCGTACAGGCATATGATGGCGAAGTTACTAAGTTAACGGCTGATACCATAGCCAATAAAGAGGCTATGAAAAAGATTGATGCGGATATTAAATCTCTTGCAAAATCTTATAAAGACGGAGAAATTACTTTGTCTGAATATATAAGGCAGTCTTCGCTATTAAAACAAAGGCATACGGAACTGATGGCGCAAAATCAGCAATATTCGACTTTGATAAAAAATCATTCCACGGCAATTATTTCAGCTTCCGGCAGTTATTATGAAATGAATGCCGCCATGCTTGAATTGCAGAAAAGGTATAAGGCGTTGAGTGAAGCTGACCGGGAAAGTAGTGTCGGGAAGAATTTGATAGCGCAAGCCAATGCTTTGAATAATAAGTTAAAAGAGATTGACTCTCAATTTGGGAATTATCAAAGGAATGTAGGTAATTATGCGTCCTCTTGGAATGGTTTGCAGATGCAAGTTCAACAAATAGCCCGTGAACTTCCTAATGCGGCATTAGGACTTAATATGTTTATTATCGCTATATCTAACAACTTGCCCATGTTGATAGATGAAATAAAAAGAACGTCTGATGAAGTCCAAAGGCTAAGAATGGAAGGGCAAAAAACGGTTTCTGTTTGGAAACAATTAATGGGGGGTGTATTTTCTTGGCAAACAGCTGTAGTTGTCGGTATTACAATTTTGACGGCTTATAGAAATGAAATATCAGATTGGGTTGAGAGTTTGTTTAGAGGAAAGAAGGCATTGGATGAAATAATTTCCGTTCAAGACAAATTAAGGATAGCTCAAAAAGGAGCTATTCGTGATACAATAGAAGAACGTATCAAATTAGAACTATTATATAAGGCTGCCACCGATAATAAAAAAGCTATGGAAGAGCGTATCGTAGCTGCAAATGAATTAAAAAGTACTTTCCCTAAATTATTTGATAATTATACAAAAGAACAAATAATGACGGGGAATGCAAAAGACGCATATAGATTATTAACAGCACAGATTATCGCTACTGCCAAAGCTAAACGGGTAATGAATGAAGTGACAAAAGCCGCAACAAATTACGAGGAAACCGAGTTTAAACGGCTTAATCAAGTTTATACTGTCGAAAAAGCACGTGCAGAATATCAAAAGTTTGTAGATACGGGATTATCGAGAACAGAAGCAGGTATAGATGCAAAAAAGAAACTTGAAGCGGAAGAAGCAACTTTGAAAGCCTTAAAAGAGCAAAGTATTCAGTATAAGAACCAAATGAATGATTTAGAAAAATTAGTAGATGTAAAAGCATTGGTTAATGACCCGGGTAAAAATAATAAAGCTTATGACGATGAAAAAAAGAAAGTGGAAGAATACGCTGAATATATCAAGAAGATAACAGAGGATTTATCCAAATCTAAAATAGAATTGATAGCTGACGGTAGAGAAAGAGAAATAGCTGAAATCAGTAAGGAATACGATGATAGGATTAAAGAGATAAAGGGTAGGACAGACGAAGAAATAGAGCTTCGGAAAAATCTTGAAACGCTGAAAGGAAAAGCCATTGCGGAAATAAACGATAAATACGATAAGGAACTGCTTGAAATAGAAAAAACAAATCTTGAAAACAGATTGGCTTCCATTGGGGAAAACTCGAATGAAGAATTAGACAAAAGGCTTAATCTCCAAATACAACTCAATAATATGATGCGTGATGCGGAAATAAAGGACGCTGAAAAGAATGGAGAGGATGTTGTGGCGATACGTATGAAGTACATGCAACGGGAAAATTCTCTCATAATGCGAAACCTCCAAGAAAGAATTGGGTTGATTGAGGCAAATACTGATAAGGTGGTAAACGAGCAGGAAACATCCGCTTTGAAAGAAGCCAATATCATAAAAAAACAATATGCAAATGGCGAAATAAGCAAAGAGGATTACGAAAAGAAATTATATGATATTGGAGTTAAGTATGCTAAGGCGCGTCTTGAAACACTTATGAAAGAGGCGGAGGCTGAAATGTCCCTTCTTGACCCAAATAGTGAAAAATATCAGGAGTTGGAAGATAGGTTAGCCAACCTTCAAGCACAGATAAACGGAATAAATTATGATGACGCTACCAAGAAACGGGAAGAATGGATAGACAAGTTCAAGAGCGGGCTATCAGAAATGAATGATGTGGCAAGAGACGCTCTTGGAGAAACAGCCGGAATATTCGAGGGGTTATCTGATATAATGGTTGATGTAGCAGAGGATGGAAGGTTAAGTTTTGAAAACATGGCGGAAGCCGTAGGGAAGATAGTATCAGGCATCACTTCGCTGATGACCGATATATATGATGCCCGGATAGAAAACGTTGAAAAAGAACAAGAAGCCAACGATGAAGCATACGATAAAGAAATAGAACGTATAGAAGCCCTTGAAGAAAATGGTGCAATTTCCACCGAAGAGGCAGAAGCTCGCAAACGTGCAGCCGAAGATAAGACAGCCGCCAAAAATGCAGAGCTGGAAAAGAAAAAAGCTGCATTACAAGAGAAGCAAGCCAAATGGGATAAAGCAAATTCTATTGTTCAGGCAGGAATAGCAACCGCTTTAGCTGTGACAAAAGCACTTCCAAATTTAGTTCTTGCTGCATTAGTCGGTGCTATGGGAGCCGCCCAAGTAGCCCTAATAGCAGCCCAACCCATTCCCAAATATGCCAAAGGAACAAAAGACCATCCCGGCGGTTTGGCAATAGTAGGTGATGGCGGCAAGAAAGAGGGTATCGTAACTAATAACGGGCTTTTTATCACTCCTGATAAGCCGACATTGGTAGACCTTCCGGCGCATGCGCAGGTAATCCCTGATTTGTCATATATCTATGACCGTAGAGGACTTACATCGGATTATGGTTTATTGGAACAAAAGCTAAAAAATATGAGAGAAGAGGGGATTGTTGTTAATGTAAACAACGATTACAGCCGACTTGAAAGAAAGATGGAAAGCAATACCAAACAATTGCAGAACATTGGTCGGATTATGAAGAAAGCCAACCATATTGCGGATTATAATTGGATTTCAAGCAGAGTATAAGATATGATATATAATGACTTAAACAAAATATGCCTTTCCCGCTTTATAGACATATTTCTGGGGGATATTGATAAGGTTGTTCAAGGCGGAAGATATAGTATCAGAGAAAAGGCTTTGGCGGCCGAGAAGCTATGCAATGAATACTTATCAATAATAGGGGGAACGTCTGTTTCCGCCCAAATAAACCGGAAAAATGAAGTGCTGAAAATTCAAATCCGATTAAATTGTCTTGCCATATGTCAGGAACTCATTTCTTCCGGAAACTGGAGTGATGCTGTAGAAGTCATGTCTGCTTTGGGTTATAAATTCAGAGAGGACGAACATGATAAGATAAAGAACCGGATAAGCAGCGTTTCCGCTTCTGACAATTACCGCCTTGCAAAATTGCAGGAAACATTTCCGGATATAGGGAAAATAAAAATGGATAGGGAATATTTTACCAAAGAACGCGTTTCTTTAATGTCCCATGTAAAAATGCACATTGATGAAAACACGTTCTCCGCCAAAGAATATGCCTATATGGTCAGGCGTATGTGTGATGACATAGATGCCATGATACGTTCAACTTCAAAAAAGAAATAGATATGTATTACAGATGTGAGCTGTTGATAGGCGGAATGACATATGACGCCACAAATGAGCTTGTTAATTGGGACGATGTAGAGATGTCTTTCAAGAGAGGGGATTATGACGGAGTTGTTCGTAGTTTTTCCACAAAATTTGAGTTTGCCAACGGCGCTTATTCGCTATTGCTGAAAGAATATTTGTCGAATTACCTGAACTCATCCGCAACACTCGTGTTTTATACCCGGAATAACTCATGGCTGTTAAATGAAAAGTTCAGATGCGCTTTGGACTACTCCACATTTTCCTACAATGATACGACGTGCGAAATAAATGCCGTCGACAACAGTCTCGCAAGCTTGATTAAAGCAAAGAAAGGCACGCAGTATGAATATCCGGTAAAAGAAATAAAGGAGTCCCAACCTTTGGATTATGACAGATTGTTGATGAACAGTGATATAAAATGGTCTATACCAAGTGACGCAGAGGAGCCTAATGTTTCCCATGTAATGACTGCTTATCCTAATGCTTATTATACTATTCCTTTTTATATGTTAGGACAACCGGAAATTGCGACAAAGGACATTGTAGAGGTTTTTGATACGGCTGAAAACCGATTTGAAAGTACGGAAAGTCTATTCGGAGAATATCTGTTCAAAAATATATCTGACAGGGATTTGACCATACGAATAAAAGTAAAATTCAGTGTATTCATTACGTATCAGAGACCAGGCGTATCCTTCCCGATATATATACGGCTTTCCTCTTATAATGAAAATAGTAAAGAGCTTAAAATATATTATCAATCCGCTACAATTCAAACATTTAATACATACACTGTCGATATTGATGAGAATTTGACAATATCTCCAGGTGAGATGATTAATTTCAATATAGCACTTGCAAAATCTGACCCTATATATCAAAATTTTCCCGTTAATTTTAAATTCAACAGTCTTGACACACCGTTAAATATAAGTTTTTCCGAGCGTGGAAAATCTGTAAAAATAGATTGTATCAGTCCTAAAGTATTGCTTAACCGTTTACTGAGGTCTATAACTGATAAGAACAATGTAACGGGTGAAATCGCCACCGGAGTAGATGAGCGTTTAGACATGGCGATGATAGTTCCGGCAGAAAGCATACGAGGACTTCCCAATGCCAAAATATATACATCTTATACCAAATTCGCCAATTGGATGAGCGCGGAATTTGGGTTTGTCCCTGTAATCGGTGACGAGAAGGTGACATTTGTTCATCGTGATACTTTATTCCAAGATACAGAAATAAAGGACTTGCAGGACAGCACTTCCGATTTGGAATACAATGTGAATGCCGGACTGGTTTATTCGGGGGTAAAAGTCGGGTATGACAAACAGGATTACGACAGTGTAAATGGTCGCGATGAATTCCGCTTTACCAATGAATACACCACCGGCATTACATTGACAGATAACGTATTGGAATTAGTTAGCCCATATAGAGCCGATGCTTATGGTATGGAATTTCTTGCGGAAAAAAGAGGTGAAGATACGACTGATAGCGACAGTGATAATGATATATTCTTTGTTGGAGCATCACTTGACGGAGAAAAATACAAGCTTGTAAGGGATGGATATATAATATCCGGTGTCATATCTCCTTCTACTATGTTCAATGCCATGTATTCCCAAAGGTTTATGATTGAAGCAAACGCAAGGTATATAGGTGCTTTTGCCAACGCGTTGGAGTTTACATCATCTGACGGTAACAGTGATGTGACAATCAATGGAGTTAGCGAAAGGTCGAGTATTGTATTGGGAAACAAACTGTTCACAGTAGGAGAACTTTCCGTCAAGACCGGAGATTTGGAAATACCGTCAGACTTGACGGGTTACATTCGGGTGGAAAAGAACGGGCGTATCTATAAAGGCTACGTAAAAAGTGCAAGCTATAATTATGGGCGACCGGAAGCGGTAAAATATTCTTTGATAGTCAAGAGTGTGGATTAATAGATGAGGAGATTCCATATAAGTCTATCAGGCACTCGTTATTTTACAAGGTATTATTTGGAATTGGTCTAAATAGTATGTATATTTGCGCATGATGTGTGAAGTTGCACATCACTATAAAAGGACGAAAGGACATGGTAAAAGTTGGTGATGTTTGCCCTCTTTTTTTCTCACCTGTAAAAGATAAGTTTGGGCTTGATATGGACTATATTCAGAAGTTCCACGCTTCTGATAAAATCCATATACAGGTATTCACTAATGCTTCTGAGGAAGTTTCAGCGAGCCTGAACAATCTTGCCGCAGGAAATTCTACACCAATATCACTTTCCACATATAATCATAATGACAATGTAGTGATGTATTACGCCATTCTTCGAGACTTGGAGGATGCCGTATATACGGTTACAATCAACGAAGATACATCAGAACCTTTTATCGTATGCTCCTCTGATGACTTGTTAGAGGAAACTGTGCTTATCCGTTATTCCCATAAAAGCAATAACTCCGCTTTTGATAACATATTTTGGGTAGATGATATTCAGCAAGTATTTAATTTTCGTGTGGAAGCAGGATTTAAACCTGGAGGATATTCCCCTCGAATAGATAATGAGCAATATCGCAACCAAATGCAAGAGATAGAAGAATTATACGCAGTACCTTATGATGTATATAATCTTACAATAGGAAATTCAAACGGTGTCCCTTATTGGTTTGCAAAACACATAAACCGTATTTTATGCCTTTCTATGGTGGAAATTGACGGGACAAGATATGTCCGTTCGGAAAGTTCTGTTCCGGAAATGACGCAAGTTATTGAAGATAGCCAGTTGTTCCATATAAATATGGCTCTTGAATTACAGAATAACGATATTGCAGGTATTGGTGGCTCTCCTGAAGCTGGTTCTTCCGCCTCTTTCCCCGCATTCCTGATAGACCACGCCAAAGATGGAGAGATGTTGCAATTCAGCGCAGAAAAAGCTGCATTTACTAATGTTGATAAGGTTGAGGTATGAAAAAAAGGCTTAGTAAAATATTATGGTTTGGTGATGCTCTTAATGAAAACAATCAGGCAGCTCCCCCTGCTTTATCTCCGAGTGATGAAGAGCATTTACAAGGTCTGAATCTCGGGGAAATATATATATGCGTCGCAGATGCCGACCCAGCACTGTTCATCAGGACTTCCGCCGACCGAATTGTCTACTTTAAGGCTCTTGATATAGAGGCTTTATCCAAGTTCTTTATAAGAAAAGACAGACCGGACGAAGCTGGATTTTTAATAAAGTTCTTAGGCGGATTATTTTCAGACTACATCCAGTCCATGAACTTTTCTTCCGGTGCTCTCGGCGAAGGCTTTGTTATTAAAGTAGACAGCAAGACGGGTAAATCCTACATTGAAGTGGACGAACTCTTTGTGCGTATTAAGGCGATGTTCTCCGAACTGGAGATAAAGAAGCTCTCTTATGCAGGCGGAAACTACATGTTCACTGCCGCCGGAATGAAATGCGGGAAAGTAGAAGAACACGAGGATTTTTGGCGTTGCTATCTTTTGGTGGATGATGGAGAAACGGCTATCGAGAACCAGTTCAAGGAAGGTGACCAGATTCGTTTCCAAGACTTCAATATCAAACCGGGTGTCTACGAGAATGTGTCCAACCGTTATTATTGGCGTTTATGCGTAGGTGTTGGCGAGGATTATATAGACCTTAGCAAAACGGACTGTGATGCAAACAGCGACATACCGCAGGAAGGCGATAGCCTTGTACAACTCGGCAACAGAACAGACAAGAAGCGTCAGAACGCAATCACCTTGTCCGTGTATGGCGATGATGCACCGAGTATCCATCAGTATGCCGGGATAGATTCCTATTCTTTAGCAGGCAAGGAAGTGACGGTTATCAGTCCGCAAGGCAACAAGTTCATGGGAGACTTTATCTTGAAAACGGGAATAAACATTATGACCCAATTCAAGATATTGGAAGATTTGATTTACTCTGAAATTTCCAAAGTGCTTGACGAGGTGCAGGCAAAGGATAATTATCTGTACAATGCGGCATTTGCATCCAATACGAACGGTTGGGAGACAAAGAACGATGTTCGCTTCTTTACTGTGAACGGAAAGTTCTTATTGGTTAACGACAAGTTCTATTCCCGTAAGGACGCTATGGCTGCCATTATTAGAGACGGAGATAGAAACGTGCTTCGTATCCTTTCTTCCGGAATTAAACAGTCAAATGCGAATTTAGCCAATAAACCGACCTATGAGGAAGGGGAAGAACCGAAGAATTTCTTTATCTCTTTCCGGTATAAGGTAGCTACAGCCGGAACGCTGACAATAGGATTTCCCGGTCAGAACCTGCATTTCACCGAACGTATTGAACCGGGTGAGGAATACGCAATGAAGGAATATTCCGGCACATGGGACGGAACGGGCGATTTTGAGTTGAAGTTTACGGGGGATATATACATACATTCGCTGGCTCTTGCCGAAAACGCATTCGAGGATTTGTATACTAAATTGAGTTCCGAAATAAAGCAGACAGCGGAAAGTATCAGGTTGGAAGTAAAGGAGCTTTCTGAAAGTAATAATCAGAAGTTCTCACAGATTGAGCAGACAGCGGAAAACCTCAAATTGTCTGTTACAAAAATAGAGGAAGATGTAACGCAGTTGGGGCTGGACATCAATGGGGTTACCGATGAACTTAAATTATATGTCAAAAAAGACGGATTAGGTTCAGAAATCAATGTGGCACTTGATAATATTTCCGTGGTTTCCAAAAATATATACTTTACCGGAAATATATCCGCCAACGGGAATGTGTCTATTCAGGCAGACGGGACAATAAAGGCTATTGGTGGATATTTTGAAGGAGAGATAAATGCAAACAGCGGGGTGTTTAAAAATGTAAGAACTCCTAACAACTCTTTGGTGATAGACGAAAATGGGAATGTTAGCATTGTTGGCAAAATATCAACCGCTTCGTCAGGTACAAAAATAGAAATAAACCCAAATTCAAACAGCCTAAAATTTTATAATTCAAAAGGATATGATGTGGGTGGAATTTCATTCCTTGATAGTGGAGGCGGAGGTACTTCTGTTACTTACCCAAGATTAAAATTGGGCAATATAGCAAGTGATGGCAACTTAACTGCGTCTACTACCCTTTTTGCAGGGTCATTGTCAATGATTTCAAATTTAAGTGGTTCAAGATACCAGGTGTCTCTTGGCATCGACGGACTTTCTTTTTATAAAGATGGAAGATTAACTAAATCATACCCAAGCTCATGAAAAAGATAAATTTTAAACAATTACTGATTGCTACGGACATTACCCGTAAGCATTGTGAAAATATAGATTGTAGAGAGAATTTTGCGAATGTATTATACCGGAACGGTAACGGTATCGCATCGCATGCACTCGCTTTGAAGATATACAACTCCAATGAAGAGACAGAGTATAGTGATGAAGAAGTATCCCTGATACAAGAGCATGCAAATGCTTTTTGCAAACCTTTCTTCATTGACGCGCTCAATCGTGCTATCAACAATCAACCGGAAGAAGTAACCGATAAACAGGAATAATTATGGCTTGGACAGAACAGGATTATCAAGAAATAGTTGCCCGCCTTAAAACAGAGTCGCAAGGTGTTGGTGACGTCCCTAATGCAGAAACGCTTACTGGCATAAGTTCTCTGCCCGCATATCAAGAGAAAGACGGAGAGGACATTATTGTACGTGCCCCACTTGAATTGTTAGCCGCTCCCGCCTTGGAAGCTGCCGATAAAGCAAATGCAGCCGCTACTAAAGCAGAAAGCAACGCCACAGCAGCACAGGCAGCCGCAAATTCTGCCAATGAGAAAGCAGGACTGGCGGCACAAGCTGCATCCGATGCCAACGCAGCTAAAGAAGGGGCGGAAACGGCTACCCAATCCGCAAATACCGCTGCATCCAATGCCGAAGAAAAAGCCGCCGCCGCTAATACAGCCGCACAAGATGCCGAAAAGGTTGCCAACAATCCGACATACATCGGCAAAGACCACTATGTCTATGTGTATAACAAGGATACGGAAAGCTTCGACAAGACGGATATTTATTGCAAGGGTGAACCGGGAAGCTCTTTCCGTGTGGCTGGAGAATACGCCACCCTTGAAGCCTTGAAATCCGCTGTTCCTGATGGTTCGGCAGTTGACGGGTTCATGGCTGTAGGTACGGAAGCCCCTTATGATTACTACGCATGGGTGAACGGCGAATGGGTAAGCCAGGGGAAGATAGGCGGCATAGATGAAGCGCCAACTGATGGAAAGGCATACGGTCGTAAGAATGGGGATTGGGCGGAAGTCTCTGATAAGAAATATGTCGATGACAGCATTTCAAGCGCTCGTAGTGTTGGCTACATGATGCAGCTTACAGAGATTGACACTTCGGGATTGGATGAAAATACATGGTATCCGGTTACGATTGCTGCTGGAGAAAGAATGAACATACGAGTAGAAGTGCTGGTATCATTAGATAGCGGTACAAAACCATCATGGTCTCAACATGAGAGAGGTTTTTCTACTCGTAAAATTTGGGAATTTGCTCCGAATGCTTGGGGCGTTAATCGTGATAGCAAGACTACTATATACTTATCAGATTTTATTCATGCAGATATAGACCCTGTGAGGGGTTTAGGTAATTTGAGCCACTTTGATACATGCTATGTTTTTGTACGAGGTGGTGGTAAATATTACTTTTATGCTTCTCATGAAGCAAAAGTTATTCTTCATACCGATACATATATAGCAGGCGACCAAAGTGTTAGTCCAACTACTGACCCCCCTGCGGAAATAGTGGCGAATATAGCAACGAAGAAGTATGCGGATAATATCAATTATGGTAAGGTTATTAACGTTTCTGTGGGCACTTATCTTGTTACCAATAAAAACGAAAAAGACAGGGAAGCAATAGACCTTATAAACACCATCTTTGGTTCGGTTGATAATCTGAAAGAAATAATCCAGGATATTATAGCGAACCACACCAAGTATTATTTTCACAGTTATAATAGCAAAGATAATTGTATTGAACTTAGTAGCATTTACTCTTTTCACAACCCTGAAACTGAAGAATATAACTTGCAATGCAATATCAGTTATTATATTAATAACGGTCCTGTTTCCAAGCGTATGGGATTTAAACTAATGCCCAATGATGAAGACTGCGCTGCCTCTATAGAAGATATACTCACTTCCGATAATCTACAAAGAGTTGTTAAACGTACTAAAACTGAATATGATAGTATCGGTACTAAAAACGAATATACAATGTATGCTACAACAGATGCTTGATATGAGAGATAAGAATTTAGAGCGGAAATATAAACCCTGATATTAAAAAATGGAGATAGTTAGATATGGTTAAAATTGGAGCTACATCTATTAGTAATCTTGCTGTTGGAAATAAAAATATTGATTTGCTTAATATCGGTAATAAGATTATTTATGCTGGCTATCCTTATCCTTGTGTTGGTGAGAATGATTTAACACCCATTACTCTTCAACAATACATTGAGTTGCCTTATTTTGGAGACCCGCAAAATTTTCAAGTAGCACTATATTTTTCAAAATATATAGAAAGTTTTGAATATAGAATTGTATTAGCTGGAATAGATAGCGGTTTTAAAGTTTGTCCTCTTAATGAGCAAGTAATTCCTGATGTTTACGGTTCTGTCACGAATTACGGTAATTATGCTGTTCTATTAGGTATGTGTGCTCCTCGTTATATTGCCAACGAAACGACCGCTCCAACGGTGCTTACTGAATTTAAAATTGATGGTAAATTATACAGCTATAATTATATAAGAAAGTAATTATAAGAATTGAATTTAACTTTTTTGATTATGAGAGTAAAAGTATTTTATGAAAACTGGTTTGCGAAACTCATCCTCTTTGGCGGCTACACAACAATCATGCTCTTCGGCTTCATCCTTACGAAGCTGAAAGAATTGTCCGAAACAATCATACGCCATGAACGGACACATCAGAAACAGTTCTTCGAGTGTATGGAGATAGCGGCTATCCCATCTGTATTATTGTCATTCCATGTCAGTGCATGGTGGCTGTTACTTGTCCCGCTATTCTACTACATTCTTTATTTGGCAGAATGGTTTGTAAGCTTCGTGTACCACCTGTTCACAGACGATAAGATTGGGGACGGAGAGGTCAATAAAAACGCTTACCGTGCGAGCGCATTTGAAATGGAAGCCAAACTTAACCAGGATAACCCGAACTATCTGAAAGAACGAAAGTGGGGTGCATGGTTCCGCTATTATGGCAAGATATAAAAATCCCGTCCTACTCTCACGAGCAAAACGGAATGACAGTAGTTCGCTTATTTGATAAGAGACACAAAGATATGAATAATTGACAAATAACGATAAGATGAAGAATAACATTATTACCCAAAGCATACCGGGTGGTTTCTCGGTAATAGCAAGCAGTTTTATTGCACAGTCATTGGAACACATGATACCGTGGCTGATAGTAACATTTTCAGTCGTTGTATGCGATTTGATGTTCGGGATAAGGAAATGCCTGCTATTGGGTGAAGAATTTCGGTTTTCAAGTGCTGTGCGCCGTACTATGGGTAAAATGGTGACATACTTTGCCTTTGTTTGTATGGTGGTGATGATAAACATTGCTTCTGGCAATAAATGGAATATTGATGTGTATTCATGCTTGTTTGTCTGCTTCATAGAGTTCTGCTCTATCATAAGCAATATCTTGAAGCCAAAGGGATATAATTTCAACTTACTGAAAGCGTTGGGATTGTTCGGAAAGAAAGTGCTCGATGTCGAGAAAGGAGATATGAATGAAATAATAACTAAAGATAAGGAGTAACAAAATGAAAAAGAAACTGATTATCGCAGCGATTGTTATCGCTATCATCGTGGGAGTTATGCTTTACATGCACTACACACCGTTTTGGGTGAACCTGACTACTGTTGTATCATTCGGTGTCGGTGTTGTTGCCGGATGGGTGGCTCGTTTAGTTTATGACAAATATTTCAAGGAGGACGCGCAGAATGAAAGTATTGATTGACAACGGACACGGAAGTAACACTCCGGGCAAGTGTTCACCGGACGGAAGATTGAAAGAGTATGCGTATGCCCGTGAGATTGCCACACGTTTGGAAGCGGAATTGCGCAAACAAGGCGTTGATGCCGAACGTATCGTCAAAGAGGAAATAGACGTTCCCTTATCGGAGCGTTGCCGTAGGGCGAACGAATACAAGGCAAGTGACACAATCCTCGTATCTATCCACTGTAATGCAGCGGGAAGCGGCTCTGAATGGATGCAGGCACGTGGTTGGGAAGCGTGGACTTCGGCAGGTCAGACGAAAGCCGATAAATTAGCTGACAGCTTATATGCGGCAGCCGAACGACTTTTGTCGGGTATGAAGATACGCAAGGATATGACGGATGGCGACCCTGATAAGGAAAGCGGGTTCTACATCTTGAAGCACACGAAGTGTCCGGCAGTCCTTACAGAGAACCTATTCCAAGACAATAAGGAAGATGTTGGCTTCTTATTATCGGAAGAGGGCAAACGGGCAATAGTGGACTTGCATGTGCAGGGAATTGTGAACTATTTGAATAACTCTAAAAAGTAAACATCATGGCAGCAGAAGTTTTATCATTTCAAAAAGAAGAAGGCAAAACAGCGTATTACGCAACGTTTGTCAGTGACGGTAATCCCGTTACCATACAGATAAAGAACAAGGGCGGAATGGTGACTGTATTTGCCAATATCGAGGGCATGAATCCTATCCCGCTTTCCCCAAATGCCAATCAAGCCTTAGGTCCTTCCAATGTGATATTTCGTCTTATTGGTATAGCGGCAGGTATGGAAATTACAATAAGAAGTGCTACGAAAGTGTCAGAAGCCAAAATGATTAAAGAGGGATAGCCTATGAAACCAATCATTATCCCCAACATCAGCATCCCGACAATCGGTATTCCTACTATCGGTATACCGTCTGTCGGTTTCCCGTCCGCTTCGGGTGGTGGCGGTCTTGTCTGGCCTGCTGGTATGAAAGAGCACATCAAGGCTTGGTATGACCCGAAGAAGCAGGGTATGACGAATTTCGATGTGATTGAAAGTTATGCAGACGATTTTACTAAATGGAAAATTGAAAACACAGGAGTTACTTCTACTCAAAAGAAAATAGTTATTGCTGCTGGTACAGAACTAAAATATAATGTCACTTATAAAGGTTTCGGAAATTCTATTGCTGAATTTGATATTAAATATACAGGTAATGCTGTTATAAGATACCAATATAACAAGGAAGATGGTACAACGGGTATTATTACTATTAATAGAAGTGGTATCTATCATTTACCTGCCAGCATTAAAGCTCAAAAGAATTTTGGTTTTTACTGCAATCCTCAAACAGTAACAGAAGAAACTACTATTGAGCAACTTCCTACTTCTATTCTAAAAGACTTTAGCGGTAATAAACATGATGCTTATCTTTATGGTTTTAAAGGTAAATTGAATAGTGGTGTTGGTATTTATGCTCAAGATTTTAAGAATTGGAATTATGGTTCAGCTATTAATAGCAATATAAGTACAAAATCTTATAACAAATTTCATATAGTTAAAAAGAAAGCTGATAATTGGTTTGGCTTTACTATTGGCATTCCAAAAAATAATTATTATAATCAAACTTATAAACTTAAATTTAATATCAATAAGAAAATAGATGATATTAAATTTAGTGTAGTTAGTACTGATGGTAATTTACAATCTACGCAAGTTTATTCGGTTAATATTAATAATGGTAGTGTAATCGACGTTCCTATTATTAGTGAAGAAATTTTCAATAATAAAGAAGAAAATAATATTTATTATGATTTCGGAACGAATAAGGATATTGAAATTGATGTTGAATTGATAGCGAATTATCCTAATCAGCTTTGTTATGATGGTAAATCTTATGCCATTACTTACGGACTTCCTATTCTAACTGATTATACTGTTATTGCTGATAGAACTTGGTTTGCTGAAAAAGTTGATAATGGTATATTTATGTCTAAAGCGTTAGAGCAAAATGGTGCTTTTATTTTAGAATATAAACAAGGAGATAAATGGAATACATATTCATATTATTCAGCAACTAATATAAATATAGATAAAGATAATTCTATTGTTTATCAAACTAAAAATAAATATAACGAACAAACTATATATCCTGGCGATAAACAAGATACTGATACTTTATTTATAGGAACTATTAGAAAAGATGATTTAAGAAGTTTTATCGGTTGCCATGGTGATATTATTCTATTTAATCGTTCTTTAACAGAATATGAAATATCTTGGGTAAAGAACAATATGATGTGTTCTAAGCAGCAAGAACCTGATATAGACCTATAATGTATCTGGTGCAGTTAAATTAGACTTCTTAAATATGGAAGAAGTAGCTAACTTTGCAGGTACTATTAAATTTACAAATGTGGTATAATGAAGAATTCTATAAAGAATAATATATTTGGTGCAGTAGTATATTTCACTACTGCATTATTACTTAATAGTAGTACATCATTGCTAATGCTATTTGTTAAAGAGAATAGCGATAGATGTCATTACTATAATGGTAAATGGAATAAAAAAGACTTAGCAATTGGAATTTCATCTATTGTATTGGGGTCTATTGCTAAATATTTTATAACTTTAATTTAATAAAACTTATGATAAAACAAGAGAACGCTAACTTCGTAGCATCTTTTTATGCTCCCAATCCTATGGAAGTAACTTATTGGATTGACTTATCTACTGATGCTAATGGTAATGTAATTAAAAGTTATACAGGCAATGACTGGTTACCGGTTAATTACTTTACTAATACTGATTAGAGTGTAGAAATAAAGAAACTGAAATAGGAAATTGCAGATGAGGTAAATAGAGCTAAACAAGCTGAACAGAAGTTAACCAATGACCTAAACGGTAAAGCAAATAAGTCTACTACATTGGCAGGTTATGGTATTAATGATGCTTATACTAAATTAGAAACAGATGCTAAGGCTATCGAAATAGCACAAGCCGAATGTGCCAGATTAGTTGCCTCTGCTCCTGAAACTTTAAATACATTAGATGAAATAGCAGCTGCATTAGGTGACGATCCTAACTTTGCTACTACTATAACTAATCAATTAGGTACTAAAGCAAATAAGTCTGATGTATATACTAAAAGTGAAGCAAATAATAAGATAAATACTGCTGTAGCTAATAAAGTAACTTCTACAGATGTTACGCAGATTAAAATAGTAGATGAAGTACCTGAAGTAGGTAGTTAGACTCCTGGTATATTGTATATTAAACTTTCAGCTTAATTATGGGACAAGTTGGTTTAAATAATTTAACATTCCAAGAAGTTGCTGCTAATGGGAAATCCGTTCAAGAGATGTGGTTGAACGGTTCTTAGATATATGCTGCAGGTGACTTATGGTATGGAGTACGTTTTACAGGTAGTAGTCCTGATGGGGTAAGAACTGGTAATATGCAAATGCATAAAGACCTACCAGTACAATCATTATTCAAAGGCTGTAGACTTACTTCTGATGGTACTATTAAATACTTTAATGCTACAGATTGGGATCATTACGAAGATGGTTCTGAAGTAACTAATAGCATTGAAGATGGTAATGATATGGTTGAATTACCTGATGCATATTATACTGTGGTAGTACACGGAGACTATGATTGGGAAATCAGAATGTCTTTGTATCCCTTAGAAGGATATACTAAGTTTAGTAAGAAGTATTGCTCTGCATATGAAGCTTATAGAGACGGCAGTACCTTATACTCAATTAGAAATCAAGTACCTACTGTAAATACTAATAGAGCTACTTTCTTGACACAGGCTCGTAATGGTAGAAGTAATAGTTATGTTATCTATACTTATGAGATACATAAGTTTATTACTTGGTGTTATGTAGTAGAATATGCTACCCTTAATAGTTAGAAAGCAGTTAACACAGCATTGACCGAAGAAGGTTATCATCAAGGTGGACTTGGTAATGGTATTACTAATGAAACTAAGAAAGAAAACGGTGCTGATAGATGGGCTTTTGTACCTACAGGCACTACTAATTCATTAGGTAATAGTTCTGGTCAAGTACAGTATTCATATGTTAATACGGATGCAGAAGGTACTGAAACACAAGCCAGTCAATACGCTAATAGATACAGAGGTATTGAAAATCCATTTGGTCATATATGGAAGAACTGTTGTGATATTGTTGTAACAGGAACAGACAATAAGATATACGTCACCAACAATAAAGAGAATTTTGGCATAGATAAATCGTTATATGAAGATAGTGGTTTAACTACTATCACTACTAGCAATCAATGGGTTAAACGCATTACAAATAATGCGGCTGCTGACTTATTCTGTTAGGAAGGTGGAGCTGATTTTATTACGTATTTCTGTGATCATTATTGGACGAATGCTGTAGCATCTGACAGAACTTTACTGTTGGGGGCTAACGCGAGTAATGGTTCCGCTGCGGGTTTCTTCCTTCTGTATTCTAGCGTTGGCCTTGGTGGTGCGACTGCTTCTGTCGGTACTCGTCTGGTATATATCCCTTAATTATTAACAAATAGGTTGTCGTTCTGGATTGAACAAGTAAGTTAGATAGGAGCTAACACGAGTAATAGTTCCAATGCAGGTTTATTCATTCTGAATTCTAACGATGGCCTTAGTAGTGCGAATGCTAATGTCAGTACAATGAAGCACGATTATCAGAGAACTATCAGTGATTTTCAGATTATTTGAGGAACGAGACCTTGCCTCTTGGCAAAAGATAACTAACCTAAACAAGTGTGTTGGTAACTTCGGTGAAGACTCACTTAGGTGCTTCAGATGAAAAGATATAATAATTTATTTGAAAAGATTGTTTCAATAGACAATCTATATTTAGCTGATAAGAAAGCTAGAAAGAATAAGAGTAATAGAAACGATATTAAGGAGTTTGACAAGTATAAAGATAATTTATTAGTTAGATTACAAGGTACACTGATAGACCAAACTTATACCACCTCTAAGTATGATACATTTATAATTAGAGAACCTAAGGAAAGACTTATATTCAAATTACCTTACTATCCTGATAGAATTGTTCATCATGCTATTATGAATATATTAGAACCAATTTGGCGTTCTGTATTTATTACTAATACTTATAGTTATATTAAAAAGAGAGGAATTCATAAAGCATTGTATGATGTACAAAGCGCATTGAAAGATAAATAGAATACAGTATATTGTCTCAAGTTAGATGTAAGAAAATTTTATCCAAGTATAGACCATGAAATATTAAAGTAGATAGTTAGAAAGAAGATTAAAGACAATAAGCTACTTGCATTGTTAGATGGTATTATAGACTCTGTAGAAGGAGTTCCTATTGGTAATTATCTTTCTTAGTTCTTTGCTAATCTTTATTTGTCATATTTTGATCATTGGCTTAAAGAGGATAAGGCTGTTAAGTATTACTTTAGATATGCAGATGATATGGTAATACTTCATAGTGATAAAGAATACTTAAGACAATTACTTGATGAAATAAGAGAACAATTAGGCACACTTAAATTAGAAATTAAAAGTAATTATCAGATATTCAAAGTAGAAGATAGAAGTATATCTTTTGTAGGATATAAAATCTATCACGATTATACTTTGATTAGAAAGAATATTAAACACAAAATGTGTAAGAAAGTTGCTGCTATGAATAAACTTAAGCACATGACTTATAGTGAATATAGGCAGCAAGTCTGTAGTCATATTGGTTGGATGAAACATTGTAATGGCATCAATCTACTAAAGAAGATAATTAAGTATCATTAGTTGATTGAATATGCTAGAAGCTCGTAAGAACCGCCATTAGTCTTAACTAAGTTTAATCGAGTAATAGCAACTTATTTACAATGTAAACGTTTATTAATTATAATCTCGAACAATTTTCAGAGTCCCTGCCGATTTTAAACCCCTTATGAATCAGCTGGGACTTTTTTGATTTACACTTTATATCATTTACTATCTATGAATTATTATCAGTTAGGAGAGCATACAATGCCTATATTTAAAAACATGTTTAGTAGTACAGAGAAATTAGCATCTGCTGCATTAGGTGGATTAATATCTCTATACTCACCAGTATATGTTCCTATTACAGCTCTAGCTGGCATTATCATAGTTAATACTTTATATGAGTGCAAAGTAAATAAGAAATATAAAGACGATGAAATATTAGCACGTTCAAGGAGATTAACTTCAAAAATATTCTATAAGCTAAGAGATGCAATAGTTGCTATATGTGGTGCGTTTACTATTGAGAAGTTTATAGTAACTTCTATAGATTTACACGCTATTGAGTTTATAGCAGGTGCTATAGCTTTAGTAGAATTCTTCTCCTTACTTGAGAACTTAGGTAAACTACATCCTAGATGGAAAGTGTGGAATATACTTAAGAAGATAGCAAAGAAGAAAGGGGAATAGATATTAGATGTCGAATTAGATGGAGAACTTTCAGATGATACCAATAGTAATAAAGATAATTAATTGGTTCAGTAACAATATCAGAATAGTCGCAGTAGGTTTAGTTAGTTTACTTATTGCGACTGTTTTGTTTTAGAACCGTTAGTTAAATAAAAAGAATGCAGAGATTAACAGAATAACTAACAATATTAGAGCTTATGAAGAGATAGCATCTAATAAAGAGGCACACAATAGAGTATTACAACTTACTATAAATGAACTGAATAATAGTAAGGATAGCTTGATACAATAGATAAATCAAGTAAAGAAAGATAATAAAGTCAAAGATAAGAATCTAACCAATGTAAGTGTAATCAATACTGAGATTAAGGATTCTGTGAAAACAGTAATTAAAGAGAAGTTAATAGACTTCGATAAAGAGTTAAAACTCAATGACTTAACAACTATCATAGTTAGTAGAAAGGATTCAATCCTAACAGCCAAAATAGATATAAAAAACTAGTAGACAATATTCGTAACAGAAAACAAAGAATATAAGAATACTTATAAAAACTGGCTAGTTAGATTCTTTCACTTTGACTTTAAGAAAATACATATCAAAAATTACCAGATAGTAAATAGCAATCCGTTGATCAAAGTAACGGATACACGGGTAATAGAAATTCCCGACAAATAACATATTCAAAACAATATTAATCAATAATAATATGCATAGAATATTTCGTGTGAAGGCTTACGAGAAAGAACACGGACCTCACTTCAATGAGGAATATGCTCGTAAAGCTGTAATGAAGATGGAAAATGAGGACGGAACTCGTGGACCGCATTGGTCTTTAGAAGAAACTACCACATTAGCCAGTCAATACGGAATTGCTCTAGGAAGCAAATTCAATCGTTATGATTGGTTTGTAGCATTAAATATGGTTTACTCTGATTACTATAGAGTTATTATGAACATTACGGGTTCTAATAATACTAAACACTATGTTGAATTTGCAAAAGCTTGGCTTAACGATAAGGATATTGACGAAGGTAAGATGTGGTATTATTATGTTTACGTAATGTGTGATCATATCAGAGAAGCTGAAATGGAATGTTACGAAGAAAAAATGTCCAAGTATGAAGATGAAGAGGAAGACTTTGGACATTATCGTAGAGGTGGTAGACGAATGGGTATGTTCGGAAGACGTAGCATGTATGATAAGGATGATTATGAAAAGAGAGACTACGAAAGAGTAGAACAAGAATATGATCCTTATGAATACTCTCGTAGAGCCACTCGCTATGTCAGATATTAATTAAAATCAATTTTATAAACTAAATCAATTATGTTAGAAGATAGAATTATCGTGCAAGATCGCGGCATTGACGCAGGTCTCGCTGCTTTAATGCAAAATGCTAATAAAGGTATGGATCCCGCAGCTTTGATGGCTATGATGAACAACAACGGCGGTTTCGGTGGAAATGGCGGTTGGTGGTGGATTTGGATTATATTACTGTTCTTCTGTTGGGGCGGTAATGGTTTTGGTTTCGGTGGTCGTAATGCAGGTGCTTTAGCATCTGAATTGAATACTGATGCTAATACTAATCTATTAATGCAGGCTATCAACGGTAATAAAGATGCTATTAGTACGCTTTCAACTACTTTGAATTGTGACATTAATGCCGTTCAAACTGCATTAAATACTATTAATTCTGGAGTGAGTCAGATTGCTTGTGATACAAAATTGGCAAGTTGTGAAGTAATCAATGCTATTACTTCAGGTAATGCTAATCTTGCTTCTCAATTAGCTAGCTGCTGCTGTGATGTTAGATCATCTGTAGCTGATGTAAATAACAATATCACTAAGATGGGTTATGAAAGCCAGTTGTCTATGTGTAATCAGACTAATACATTACAAAATGCTATTACTTCTGGTTTTAATAGTTTGTTATCTGATAATACAGCTAAATTTAATGTTCTTGGTTCTAAAATTGATGCTCAGACTCAGATCATCAATGATAAGTTCTGTCAACTTGAGATGCGTGAAATGCAAAACAAGATTGACGCTCTTCGCCAGGAAAACAATCAGTTAGCTTTGTCAGCTTCTCAATAGGCTCAAACAGCTAATATTGTTAGCCAGCTAAAGAGTCCGTGTCCTGTTCCAGCTTATTTTGTACCTAATCCTAATTGTTGCCAATTGGATTATTACAGATATTTGCTGAATAGAGATAATACTACTACTCCAGCTGCTTAATAATAACCAAGGGCCCTTCATTGGGCCCTAAAAAATATCACACTTATGCTATTTAATCAATTAAATATAGGAGATAAAGTATATATAATAGAAGTAATAGGTACTTTTAAAAAAGCTACTGAATATAATGAAGGTTAGGTTACTTAGGTGAGTAATATATATGAAGAACCTATACCACCAGGTTAGTTTCCAATTCCAAATCAATAGCGTAAAAAGTTAGTAGACATAACTATTTAGTGTAATGGCGAATCTAAAAAATTTACTATACCTGAAAATAAATCAACTATAACTGATAATACGTTGGGTTTAACTATATCTACAAATAAATAGGAAATAATAAATATTATACGCAATTAGTATAATATGTATAAACAAAGAAAGGAATCTATAGCTAAATGTGATGAAGAAATGGCTAAATGTTAGCAGTTGTTAGATAAACTTGATACACATAATGAAACTACTAATGAAAGTTTAAAAATAGTAGAACTTCAAAATGAAATAAATGAATTAAAAAGTATTATAAGGAAAGCTAATTAGATGGTTCCCCTACCTATGAAAGAAATGCTACCTTAGGATATGAAGGATGTAATGAACAAGGTTGATCAATAAGATCAACCTTTTTTATTTTAAGCCTGTACAGGAAACGCTATTAGTTGTGATAAGGGATTGTATAGCTGTACACATAAAATGTCTCTAAACACTTTAAAATGCGTTCTAGTTATATTAACGTTAATAATTTAATAAAATGAGTCTTAACAATATTATTGATAATGTTTTATAGATAGCTCGTAATAATAACATAACAGAATCAGAACATATTTCAAGATATCAGATTGAATTATGGGTGAATTATTACAGGGCAATGCTCATAAAACAATCTATTGATAAAGGTTATGATGTAGATGAAGCGTATGTCACTATATTAGAACCTATTCATCTAGATAGAGTACAAATAGTTCCTGGTAAATTTGTATTTGTTGGTGAGAAAGAATTACCAACTTTAATAAATTTTAGATATAAACCAGGTGTAATAGCAGTGCGTGATATGTTTGGTAACCTAATATAGTTAGGTAGTTATACTAAAGCTAAATTACAGAAGTATAGAAAGGCTACATGTAAAGACTATATTGCTTGGGTTAAAAATAATAAAATATATGTCGAAGGTGATTCTAATCAACTAGAATACATAAGTATAGATGCAATACTTTAGGATCCAACTAAAGATATACCTTGTTATGATCCTGATGATGAATACCCTGTTCCTGCTGCTATGGTTCCAACTATAGTACAAATGATATTAGAGAAAGAATTAAGAGTATTAGTAACTCAACCAAGTGATATAACTAATGACTCTAAAGATGATACACAAAATATATATAGTAAGAAATGAGAGAACGATTAACATATGATCGTAAGAGTTATACAATTGCAGATTATTACATGAGCTACAAAGAGTACATAGAACCTGGTACCTAGTATGATGTAGATTTAAAGACATTCAAAGCAATTGTTACTGATTATTTTAAGTATATAAGAGATGAAATAATGTACAATTGTAAAGAATTTAAATTACCCTGTAGACTTGGTAAGTTATCTATAATTAAGCATATGCCTAAAGAATTTACAGGTAAAAGTTTAAGATGGGACTGGAAAGCTACTAGAGAAACAGGCAAACCCGTATACTTACTTAATGAGCACTCCAATTACTTTAAGTACAGATTCTACTGGCAAAAGAAAGATTGTCTATTAATTAATAAAGGAGCTTATTAGTTTGTAGCTTGTAGACAAAACAAGAGGGATCTCGCCCAACTCATTTTCAAAAAATTAAAAGATTATCCAGAATTATGATAGTAAACAGAATGATAAGTTCTAAATCCGTTATAGCTAAAGTAATAGCAGATTTAGATCTTAAAGAAGACCAAATAAGAATTACAGATATCAGAGAATGGATACTCGAAGCTATACTTAAGATAGGAGCCATTCAATAGTACGATCATAAAGTAGTTATTCTACCTATTATAAATCATCAAGCAGCTTTACCTTGTGATTTATACAAACTGGGTCAAGTAGCTTTTTCATTCTAGAATGATGGTGGTTGGTTACCTATGCGTAAGACTACTTCAAGCTTTGGGATATTTCATGATAGAGGATGCGGTAAACCTTGTATGTTGATACACGATACTGAGTTATTTCCATTAGTAAAGAATATGTTCAATCTTACAAGTGATACAGAGGCCCTGCAGAAATTAAATGAAGATACTAGTTTACGTCAAACCCTTAGTATCTTACTTAATCAATGGACAGTAGGTACAGTCAATGGTAAATACGTTAATGGATCTATAGGTCATAGAGATAGCACTATGTTTAGTAATGAATTATAGTATATGACTAAACCTGGTTATATAATGACTAATATACCTGAAGGATTTGTTAAAGTATCATACTATGCAATATTTACTGATGAAGAAGCAATGCCAATGATACCAGATATCGAATCATACAAAGAAGCTATATTCTGGTATGTGACTATGAAACTAATGTATCCTAAGAAATTAAAAGGTCAGATTAGTCAAGGAGACTACTACGATATTCGTAACTCTTATAACTTTTATCGTAAATAGGCATATGCTGAAGCTATGATGCCTGGTACAGATGAAATAGAAAGTATAAAGAATACTTGGAATAAATTATATACAGAGTTTGACGATCACGATACATTCTTCTCTACTACAGGAGATGAACAGAATATATACAATTAGAATAGATAATTATGATTAGTAATACAGCTCAAATAAATACATTTTATGGTGGTATGAATATGGACAGTGATGCAGCTATATTGCCGAATAATCAATATAGATATGGTCAAGATGTTCGTATAATTACTGATGATTCTAGTACTAGTGGTGTTCTTTAGAGTGTAGAAGGCGCTAAGAAATATAATTACGGCATTAAAGGTACAGAAGAAATAATAGGTACAGCTACTATAAATGATATTGCAGTAATTGTTACTAAGTTAGTTGACGGTTATAATAAAATATATCGTATAGAGAATTTTGATTCTCCTAATTTAATTAGTACTATTGTATTATAGGGTAAATTAAAACTATGTGAAAAAGCTGATTCAAATCAGTTAAGTATAGTATTAAATTACGAAACACAGTCCAATATTAAAGCTTACTTTACTGATGGAAACTCATCTATTAAAGTAATCAACATTATGAGTGATAAGTATATAAAGTACCCTAATGTAGATAATCCTTTAGTAGATGCAGATGGTAATATACTTAATCCTGATAGTATTGACATAATACCTAATGCAATATTACCACCATTTGAAGTTACAGATATTGTGTCTGGTAACTTTCAAGCTGGTATGGTACAGTATTGTTATAGACTGTATAATAAACACTCTCAATAGACTTCATTATCTAGTTTGAGTAATTTAGTACATTTAGATGCTTCTGAAATTAATTCTCCATTAATAAATCACGAAGGGTCTTAGAAAGGCTCTTATACAGGTAAAGGATGTACAGTAAGAGCAAAACTTAGCACTAAAGATTTCAATAGATGTACTATAGTACGTATCTTCTATGAAGATAACAACTCTATTCCTACTTATTCTGTAATAGATGATATTGAAATAGATACGAATTTAGATTACATAAGTTATACTGATACTGGTAGTAGTGCATTAAGCACTATGACATAGGAAGAATTTAATGCGTTTACTAGCTATTCTTTTATATGTAACAGTATTACTTCTCTATAGAACAGACTATTTGCGTCTAATGTTACAGAAACGTCTTGGATACCAATGATATATGATAACGATGATCTAGTAGAATACGATGCAAGAGTATATAGAGCTAATGCTAACAATTACGTTAGGTTAGAAACTGCTAATCCTGATGACTATGAATATTTCTCAATTACAGATTACGATGCTATGAGGAAAATTCCAAGACATCATGATTGCATTAACCCTTATAATGCGGCTAGATCTAGCTTTGAGCAGCCTACAGAATATGTATATGGAGAAGGAAATAAACTTGGAGGTAATGGGCTAAATATATCATATAGTTTTATTAATACAGAATTAAATGAAACTTATTCTCCTCTTACTGGCGTAGAATTGGCAAATAATGTGGGACTTGATGTTAGTGGTTTTACTACAAATTCTATGCCTATTTATGAATTAAATGGAAGTAAAATATATGATAGACCTATAACTTCTGCTTATAGACAAAGAAATTATGCTGATCCTATTATAGCTTCGTTGTTTAAAAGTTATCAACGAGATGAAGTATATCGCTTTGGTATCGTATTTTACAATAGTAAATTTATAGCTTCTCCAGTGTTATGGATAGGAGATATTAGAATGCCTAATTTAGTCACAGCCCCTCTTCTTACACAATTTGGTAGTTACTGGTACTCAAAACCTATAGGCATTAAATTTACGGTAAAGAACTTTCCTATTGATGCGGTATCTTATGAAATAGTAAGATGTGATAGAACAGAAAAAGATAGGACCATTGTATCACAAGGAGTTATCACTCCAATACATAATTATAAAATTGTTGAAACAAGCGATACTGGAGAAATAGGCAGAGGAGAAAGTAATAAAGACACTAATGAGTATAGGCCAATGCCATTTTTACATACTAAACGTAGAGGGTTAGTAATAGAAAGATCTGGAGCAGGTGTAGTTGGAAGAAAAATTGATGAAGAAGATATAACTGATAATTATTGGAGGTTTATATCACCAGAAGTATGTTTTAATGGAGAAAAGACTGAAGCTCTATTTAAAGACAATATATATCTCAGATAGGAAGCCGTTCTTATATCTGATTTCAGTAAACAAGATACAGATCAGCAAGGTACAAATGTGCAAAACTGGGTAGCTATGAATAACTCAGCTTAGCGTTTACCAGAAGGAACATCTCATGTTACTAATAGAAAAAGTACTAAAGTATATAATTCTGGTAATAATCCGTCAGCTTCAGCATCACAAGTATTTGCAATTCACAATGATGATTGGTACTGTGCTTATATATAGAAATTCTACTTTCGAGTAAATTCTAAATTTATAGGAAAGGAACAAAGCATAGTAGATGCAAAACTTCCAGCTATAATACCATACAACGCTGTACTAAACGGCGGAGTAAAACCTTATAAAGCTAATATAGGTAACATTACTTATTCTAATTGGACTGCTAGTAATTTTTATGAAGGCGGAAGTAACATAGATGTAATTACTTATGGCCCAGCTGGTCCATGTCTTATATTATAGGTATCAGATGATGATATACTTTCAATCCAACCTATTTCATTTTATCGTGATGAACATGCTAATGATAATTGCCCATTAATTGTAGTTAATGCAAAAAAACCATTAATACCATATAACGGTAATACTTATTCAGCTAGAACTAGTTCTACATATATACCTATAGGGTCATATGGCGATAAGAATAATCCTGTAGTATATGCTTTTGGGGGAGATACTTATATTGGGATTCTAGATTATCCGTCTCAAATGATATTTCAAAGAAATGAAGCTTCTGGTGGTGATTCTTGGTCTGAACGAAAACGTTATTTCGGAGCGTATATTCCATTAGAAAGCACTATCAATTTGAAATTATCTATGGGGCAAATGACTAATAGAACATATAATGGTGCTTCAAATAATGTAGATGCATATTTGCAAATAGAACCTGTTCAATTAGGTACATATCATTCGCAAAGTAAACCTTATTATTTATATAATGACGCATACTCTGCATAGCCTGATGGAAAAATATTTAGTACTAGAGGATTATATGATGAAGCAAATGTAAAATCAGCTAATAGGGTATATGTTTCACAAGCTAAAACTACAAATGAGAATATAGATAATTGGTCTATATTTAAACCTGCTGATTTTATAGATGTAGATTATTAGTATGGAGAGATAACTAATATAAAAGGTATATTCAATAGACTATACTTCTGGTAGAATAATGCATTTGGTATACTATCTGTAAATGAAAGATCACTAATACAAGATAACAATGTAGGACAACTAGTATTAGGTACTGGTGGAGTATTGGATAGATACGATTATTTGAGTACTCTAAATGGTACTAATGTAGTTAATGATAGAAGTATTGTTAACTCTAGTAATAGCATATATTGGTACGATTCTAATAAGAATGAAATATGTAAATCTACAGGAAGTGGAATAAGTATAATATCAAAAGATTGTAACGTGCAGTCTTATATGAATAACATGTATAATCAAAAGACTAAAGGAGCTAATTCATTGTATGATAAGAAATATGATGAAGTATGGTTCAGACTGTATAATAAGTCTTTGATATATAATGAAAAATTAAACGCATTTACATCTTTATATACATTTGATCCAGATTTTACGTTACCTCTTACAGATAAAATTGTAACAACTAAGAATAATGAGTTCTATATCATTAATTCATTAGATATAGAAGGATTTGGTGATACTAGTAAAGACATTAGATTAAAGATAGTAGTAAACAAAGATCCTCAGTATACTAAAGTATTTGATAATATTCAGTTATAGGGAGACTTTATAGATCCAAATAATAAAATACTAACCAATGATATTCTTGATAGTATTAAATTAACTACTAAACACTAGGTAGCTAATAAAGACGGTTAGGATTTAGTATTTGACTATCGTGAAGATACTTATAGATTACCAGTTCCAAGACAGGATTCATTTGAAGAGGATGATAATATGTCATTCCCTGCTAGAATGAGAGGTAAATATATGATATGTGATTATAAATTTAAATCAGATAAGGATTATTCTTTTTAGATGCCTTAGATAACAACTACTTATAGATATTCTAGAATTTAATATGAAAAAGAATACAAAGAAAAGAAAGATATAGATTCCTGCTGCGTAGTTTGGTTTGCCGGTATCTTTAAGTAATATGTAGGAATTACAATCATCAATGGCTAGGGGGACTGCTCCAAATAACCCTAACAATCTTATGATTAAGAATAATCCTGCTAATACAAATATAGGAAATATATCAGAAATAGCTTAGGCAATACCTGGAGCCATAAATACATTGACAAGTCCTTTCTAGACTTCTACTGCTACTACTGGTGGAGAGGCTACTATGCAATCTCTTACTGGTATAGCGGAAGGTGCAGGATCTGGAGCACAACTTGGTATGACTATAGGTGGACCTGTAGGTGGTTTAGTAGGTGGTATTGCTGGTGCAGCAGTTGGTCTTATTGGTAAGAAAGGAAAAGCAGCAGAAATGACCTCATTTACTGACTTTGATGAAGGTACTCTGGGTACTGGCCTAAGAGGTGCATTTAGAAATAAGAAACTTAGAAGACGTAGAGCAGCTATAAGGTTGAATGCATTTCAAAATAGAGAAGCTGTAGCTGGTACAGAAAGATTAGCTAATGAATTTAATGAAGATAATACAGAATTTGATACTGATGTATTTGAGTACGGTGGTAAAGTTCCTTCATCATTGGCTTATGTAGACGATGGAGAATTAATACAGACTCCAGATGGTTCAGTAAGTAAAGTACCTGAACAAGGATAGCCTACAGACAGTAATTTAGTAAACTTACCAGAAGGAAGTAGAATATTAAGTAATACTTTGAAAGTGCCTGGTACAAATAAAACCTTTGCAGAATTAGGTGATAAAGTAATGACTAGAAAGAAAAGTAAAGGAAAAGACATATACGCTTAGAATGCAAATATGCTTAATGAGATGAATAATAAATTAATGCATGACAAACTATTTGCTATGCAAGAAAGTATTAAAGCTAAGAAAGGTATTAAGAATAAAACTAAAGAACTAGAGAGTTTTGCTAGAGGAGGTGACAATACTCCAGCTGGATACAATGCTGCTGGTTTTATGATAGACCCTAGATTTGCTGGTGAAATCAGTATGGGTGTTAGTGCTCCTACACCAAGAGTTAGAGATACTTGGGGTATAAAAGGAGATGTTACTGCTCCTTGGGATAATTATGGTAGAGTATCAGAAGTAAATGCTGGTACATTACCTGAAGTGACTATTACTGCTCCCAAAAGAACTAAATTTAGTAGTTCTTAGACTATTTCTAAAAAGGCTACTCCTAGAGTAGCTAAATCTGTAGTTGCTCCAGAGATAATGTCTGATTTAAATACTATTGATGAAATAGTACCGGAAGTATCCGCTACTCCTCAAGATATTAGAACTAGAAGTATAATGCCTACTATAGGTACTAATCCTACTACAGTTAATACTCCTGAAGCAAGTAGTCCTAACTGGGTAGACGCTATTAGCGATTTTGCAACATTGGCTCCAATAATGTCTAATCTATTTATAGGTAGTCCAGAATCAGTATAGGCTAATTATAATCCATATGCGTCTGCTATTACTAACACTATGGGTAGACGTAGATATAATATTAATCCTTTACTTAGAGATATAGATACTAACAGAGCTGTAGCTGATTATAGTGCTAGTCAATAGATGACTAATACTGGTCATAATATGGCATTTAGATTACAGAATGCTATTCAAGCAAATAAAGCGAAAGCCGCAGCTAGAGCTACTGAAAGTAATGTTAATAATCAGTACAAAGGTGAATATGCCAATGCTATGAATGATCTTGGTAAACAATGGGTCAATGCTACGAACCTCGCTTCAGATCTCAATGCATAGAATAGAGCCTCTGCTCGTAATATTCGTAGAGCTGGATTAAGTCAGTTGAGTCAATTTGCATAGAACAAAACTCTTATGCGTAATCAAAGTAAGAGAGACAGGGCTATGCTTGAATTATATAAACCGTTCTTACAAGCAGGATTTACATCAGATACTATTAAGAATTGGAGTAAGTACTTAAGATAATAGGATAAATTATGTAGGCAAATAGATATGATAGAGCTGCAGAAGCTCCTATATTAAACACATACGTTCCTATTAATTTTGGTGAATTATATAGGATAGGTGCAGCACAGAAAGAAGCTGTAGATTAGGCTGCAAAAGATTTAACAAATACAATTACTACATTTGGAGAGTTTCAATCTCCTTCTGCAGTAGATACAGAAAATTACTATAGAAATTCTATAGGTAAGTTCTCTGATTTGATTCAAGAAGCATCTACTAACCCAGATGCTATGAAAGATGCTAACTTTAGGTCTAGACTACAATAGAGAATTAATAATATAGATTATGGCTATTTAAGTAGACTTAAACAGAGTAGAGAGGGTATGCTCGCTAGATAGAAAGCAAATCAACAATTGATGTTATCTGGTAAATATAATCCTTTGTGGCACGATGTAGACTTTACTAATTATGATACAGCACAAAGTGATATATTCAATGACATATCACCTTTAGCTTATAAATCAGAAGTAGACTTGGTTAAACCATATGTTGATAACCTGAAAGCTAGCTTTATAGGAGTGTCAAATGGTTGGATACATTCTGGAGTATCTACAGATAGAACAGATTATGAAATTCAAAAAAACCTATCAAGTATACAGAATACTCCTGAATATCGTAAACATCTTGAAATACTACAAAGACAAGGTCTTAGTAGAGAAGACGCTGAGTACCAACTCAATAATACTCTTATTACAGCTGGTAGAGAGTTTGCGTATGATTAGGCTGAACGTGATCCTTGGTGGATGGAAAGTGCTAAGTTACAGATGAAAGCTGCTGCTGATAGAAGTGCTCAAGCAATGAATAATCTTACTACTATATTACATAGAGATGCTCGTAAGACATTAATGGATAACTTTAGCGGTCTCACTCCTGATAAAGTATCTGTAGTAATGTAGAAAGGTGTAAATGCATTATCTCCTGAAGATTAGGCTACTTATGCCGCTAATACTAACCCTGCTGTAATGCAGGCTAGAATGCGTAATAGCTTTAACCAAATAGCAAGAAACCACAAGAGTCTTGTTGCTGCAGAGAACTATCTGTTAGATATTATGTCTAGTCCACTTAGTCCTGAAGTAAGTGATGTATATGCTAAACAGGGTACTAACGGTACTAAAGCTTATGGTGGATATGAAGCTAATGATACTCGTAACTTTATTCTTGCTGAAGACTTTGCTTATGGATTAATGGGAACTACTCGTTCAAATGTCATTAATCCTGGTGGTAGAAATGCTAAGAACTTGAGTGATACTACAGTTAAAGGTATGGTAGCTCGTGATAAATTTAAGCATAATTGGCAAATTGGTAATAAGTATCACGACTTTATTATTAAAGGAGATCCTAAAGTAACTACTGACGGTAACTTCTTATACCAAAGAAAATACGCTTATATTCCTATTGAGCAAATGAGTGATTTCACTCCTGAAGAAAGAGCTGCAATGGGAATGAGAAAGGTTAAATTAGGAGATACAACTACATCTACAACAGATAGATAGAGTTCTACTAGTGATGGTACTTCTAGAACTGTGTCAGATAAAACAAGAGAATTTATTAGAGTTCCAATTTTAGGTTTAATACCAGATGAAGGTGAGTCAGCAATTACAAGAGATGCAGCTTGGACTCACGATAATAGACATTTGAGCAGTAAAATTACTGATACATAGAATCTCATTTCAGAGTATGAAAGAATGAATTAATATCTATTATGGATAAAATACTTAATACTAAACAAAGAGCAAGAGATTTTGAGCTCTACGATACTCCAAAGCTAGATACCTTTGGAATACAAGAATATAGTCAAGAAGCTAGATAGGCTCAGTTGCTTAATGAAGCAGCTGAGTCTGTACATAAACAATTGGAAGAAGCTGATTACAGTAGACCAAAAACTGAAAAAGATAATGAGTTTAGCTTATTAGATATAATTACAGATAATAAAATAGGTCACACTGTATTAGATCCTTGGAGACAAGCTAATGTACAAGGTCATTAGGTTAACTTAGATAAGAAGTATAGTGAGCTATCTTCTACTGAAGGATTATGGGTTCCTCAACTAGAAAATGCTAAAGACTATTTAAATTCTAAACAAGAATTAATAGACTTAAATAGGAATATAGAGCTTAATGGGTATAACTGGTCTGATTCACAATTAGCTGCAGCCTATACTCGTTAGAATGAATTGAGCCAAAAAATTGCTCAATTAGAACCTGCTGTTAAGGAAATGGCTAGAACTAATCCTTATCTGCAGGATATATTTTATGAAACAAGACCTCAAGAACTATTTAAGAATCGTGAGAAGTTTGGTAGTGTTAAAGATTATTTAAAATATTTAACTTATGACTACCTTAATGCAAATTACTCTGCTGACTTAAATCCCAATAATAACTTTAAACACATGTTGTCTGCTGAGGGAGTTAATACTATATTTGGTAATATAGGTAAACTCAGTCCTGAACAAATGTAGTTTATGTGGGATAGTAGAAATAAGAATGATATGAATTCTCTTTCTACACAAGTAAGTTAGTTAGATGAAGCTTTACAGGTAGCTAATGCCAGAAAGAAATCTAAAGAAGAAGATATTCAAGCTAAGATTAACACTATCAAGAAAGGTAATCTATTATTCGATCCTACTAAGATAGACCCAGAATTCAAAGCTAAATTCGAGAGAAACGAAATTAGTATCGACGATCCTATGAGTTGGTATTACGCATTGCCTCATTTAGGTAGTAGTTACTCAGAATTTGGAGCTATGATTGGTCAAATGGGAGCCAGTGCTATATTGAATGGAGTAGCTAAAGGAGCTCTCTCTGCAAGCTCTGGTGGTACTTTACCTTTGTTATATGCTATGACTGAAGCTGGAGTTAACTATGCCATAGCTTCTTATATGCGCGATAGTGAAACATCTTCAGAAGCATTCTCTGCATATCAAGAAAGAGTACTTAATGGTGCTAATGAATTAGGTATTAATATTTCTAATATTACTAATCAGACGAAGTCTAGATTGGCTTCATTAGGCTATCCTGTAGATGATATGGATGATTATGAAATATTTCAAGCATCCGTAGCACAACAGTTAAAGACTGACGATCCAAGATATAACGAAATACTTGACGAATCTAAAAAGGGTTTAGAAGTATTAAAACAGACTAACTCAGCCTTATCTATTCCTGATTATGTAGAATCTACTTTATTCTCATATGGTGGCCAATGGCTGTCTAGAGCATATGGTATGCGTAGATTACTGGGTAAGACTCCTAACATGGCTACTTCTGCTGAAATGGCTTAGTCAGTATCTAATAGAGGATTAGCTGAGGCAGGTAATTCCATACTTGATAATACCCTTACCAGAGTAGCTGATAAGATATCTAAGAACCCTATGGGTAAAGTAGCTACTAAGGATGCTTTAAGTACTATTACTAAATTAGGTAAAGCTTTAGGATTAAGTTATTTTACTGAACGTACTGAAGAAGGTGTTCAGAATTTAGTATCTAGTAGATATCAAAAAGGAGATTATGATAATGCTGAAGGATATTCTTTGTTAAGTGGTGCAGCCAATATGGCTAATCTAGGATTAGAAGCCAACTTAGCTTACTATGGAATACATCCAGATAATACTCTTAATACAGATAAGGATCTTATCAATGAAATGAAGATTGGTGGATTTACTGGTTTGTTTATGACAGGAGTATATGGAGCTAGGGATGTATATGAAGGCACTAAGCAGGTATTAACAGACAATAAACTTAGAGGTCTTACTGCTGATCATTATGCTGATGCTGAAAGAGATAACAAAATAGATCAGTTTATCTCCGCTTCTAAGTAGAATGGTAATAACTTTGGTAGAATACGTAACTCTTTACAATCATTGAAACAATATAAGCCAGAAGGTGTAACTGATGAAATGATTGATGAAGACATAGCTTTAGCTAATACTGTATCTACTTATGTCTCTAATAAAGAACTTAATGATATAGCTAATCAAATTAATGCTACTTTTGGTGATACACAATATAATCAGATTATCAAGAATGCCATTAATTTACGTGATAGATTGAATGATCAGACACAAGCTTCTGAAAATTCTACTAAAGCTATTGAAGAACTTGAATCTAAAATACGTAATGATAATACGTTAGATAGTATGTTTAGACTAATGTATAATCAATATGTAGACGAATTAGAAGGAGATGAAGCAATAGACTTTGTTCAATATAGAGAGAGTGCTATTAATAATCTTATAAATAATACTTATTTTAAAGTTCTTAATACTATTGATACGGAGCTATCTAATAGAAAGCAAGATTTAAAACGTCTAAAGTAGGACTTAAACTTAGACGTCAACATAGATGGTATATCTGGAATTCAAAAGTATATTAAGAACTTAAAGAAACAGAATAAAAGAACAGCGGAGCAACAAGAAGCATTAAACGCTATAGCTCTCCCCTATCAAGAGGAATTAGAACAAGCCCTTACTGAGAAGTTCATTAATGACGGAGCTACACAAGATCTTATTCAACATAATGCTGCATATATCGTCGGTTCATATACTGGCGATACAAGACTTTATAGACCTACTTGGGATAATATAACAGATGCTCAGAGACAATCTATACTCACTAATGCAGCTAATGAAGATGAAGCTAATGGAAGACAGCCTAGATCTGAACAGTAGGTAATCAAAGACTACGATGACAAAGTAAACAAAGAATGGGATGAAAGTGAGAATTTAGCTGATAAGCAATCACTTTATAAGCGTAGAGCTGTATCTGTTATTCAGAGAGATTTAATACGTAGAGATAGCAAAGAATAGGTAGCAAGACAGGAAAAGGAAGAAGAGTAGGGTACTCCTGCAGAAGAACCTGTAGTTGATGAAGATACTCAAACTGTAACTACTGAGGAACCTGCTACTTTAGAACAACCCTCTCCAGCTGAGAAAACTGAATCTCCTATGGATACAATGGAAGAAAATACTCCTCCTATTGTACCTCAGGATGAGATGAAGGAAAAAGAAGATGAGGATAGTAAAACTATTTCTTAGATTGAAACTCTTGTAAATAAATTGGAATAGGAAGCAAATCCTGAATTGGAAACACTGCCTCAAGAATTACTCGATGAAGAAGAAGCTAGAGAGTATGAGTTAGACGATACTTATGTTGATGATACAGAGCGTACTAAGGTATAGGAGGAAGCTGTTAACAATAATTAGGATAATAACGATAATTCTAAATTAGATATAGAGATAGCTACGAATGCTGTAGAAGAAGTAACTCCAGAAAATCCCATTAATGATTCTGCGGAAGAGGCAGCAAACGATGATTCTCAGTCTTTATTTGAAGAAGAAAAAGAAGATAGAGATGTTCCTCCTACTATATAGGAAAAGAAATCAAAAGTACCTGAGGTACAAACACCGGAACCTTCTCCTAGCATCGAACCTACTCCTGCTCCAATACAGGAAGTATAGAAAGATAAAGTAGCTCCTCCTACTCTTGAAGAAGGTAAAGCATCTGAGGTATATATTGACCCTGCTACAGATGAAGTAAAATGGGATCCTACTATGCAATAGAATCCGGATAATTCTATTACTATAGGGGAAGAGATGCTTTAGATGCAGAATGTATTCGATGAAATGTATGATGATGGGTTTACTGGTCCTGCTACGTATGCTAATGATACAGCAGATATGGACGAACGTAATCCTATTATTACTAAGAGTAAACAAAAGAGAGCTTACATAGCTAACACTTTCTTCTATTTACCTACTACTGATGAAGTAATGCCTATTACAGTAGCAGGCAAACCTGTTACATTCATTACAAAGGATGGCAAAGCAGCTGAACGTAGACCTGGCTCTGTATTAGCAGTTAACCTGGCTACTCCAGGATGGCTTAGTACGGTAGATGACGCATATTATGTGGTAACCTCAAGTACACATGATATGAGTGGTGGAGATACCGCATTGAAGAACTTAGCTATACATCTGATTATAGAAAAAGATGGTATAGTATATAATACTTCTTTAAGAGCTATTACTCAAAGTCTGAGAGATGACCTACTTAATCTTGGTATGACTCCTGAAGATGTAGATGCTCAGATTAGCCATTTGCTTGCCCTTAGAACTAAGATCATCAAACAATACGCACCGAACTATTTTACAGATGGTAGATTGCCTCTAGAGGCAGCAAAACACGTTAAACCTACTAATATGCGTATCAGCAATGGTACTCTTAATAACATAGTAGATGAAAACGGTAATCCTGTTTATAGACATTTGAATGAAGTTGACGACTTTTAGATACCTAGTGATGGTCACAAATTAACAGAAGCTATTGTTACTGGAGATGTAGAAATAGGATACGGTACTGGGCCATTTGGTTTAAATCCCTTTAGTATTGTAAAACTAGATTAGACTGACGATACTTCTGTTCAAGGTACTGGATATGCTGGTAAATTGTATTATGTTCCTAAAGTAGAAAATACTCCGTCATAGAATAGTACTTTGCCTATAATGTTAGCAGAAGAATTACATCGAATACCCAATGTAAATAATTATAGTGAAATATAGTTAAGTAAGAATGTAGATGGTACTATCAATAGAGATGAAAACGGTAAGCCTATTCCTATGAGTACCGCAGAGTTCATTTACGAACTTATGGTTAATGGATTCTTCCATAATGAAATAGATGAATTCTTACTTGGTATTCTTGCTAATAATGGGGATAAGACTATTGTATCTGGTTTAACAGATAAAGAAAAGGTTTCTCTTAACTTCTTGGTAAGAAAGTAGTTAAATGTATATGAAAATGCTCTTGGTAAAAGATTCTTTGTAAATGGAGCATTAAGAGATTATACTAATCCTAGAATGGGTTATACTACTCGTTATACTAAACTTGACGGTATTACTGACTCATAGAAGAAAAGAATCGTATATGAGATATCACAGAATATACACTGGAATACAGATAAAGATTTATTAATGTCCCGTATTCCTGAGTAGGTAGTAAATGGTATGATTAGAGTAATAACTAATCATCCTGAATTAGCATCTAATGATGATACTCAAATACGTTTCGGTAATGATGCCATTACTTTCTCTCTTAGAGAATTAGGTTATAGTAAATAGAATGGTAAACTTGTAAAAGTTAATGAGCCTATTCTTATGGCTGCTTGGTTTATCAATCATGGCAAGATAAAGACTGACTTAGGTGATCATGCTTTTAAAGCTCCTTTTGTATATGCGGATGATGTGAAAGTAGTAGAATCATAGAAGAAGGCTTCTACTGCTACAAGATCTTCTGTTGCTTCTAATGGACAGACTATAGCTACTCAATCTCCAGTTAAGGCTACTCCTGAAAAGAAACAAGGTACTCCTAAACAACCGGTGATAGCTGAACCTGCTACACAAGAGAATCTTGATAAATATGGTCTTACTATTCCTTCTAATTAGAAATTGCTTCCTGGTCATACTTGGGGTATTATTACTAATAGACAAGGTAAGAAGATTGTATTATAGACTCCTAAAGATAAAGTAGCAGGAGTATTCTCTACAGTAAGAGGTACTAATACACTTAATGCTGAATCTGCTAGAAAATGGTTAGTAGATACGCTTGGATTGGATCCAGAGAATATTATAGTGACTAATGCTATGTTTGCTACTGGTTCTAATGAAAAGGCATATGGTATTATGAGAATGGTAGTCAATGCTATTACTCAAGAAATAATGCCACAAATAGGTTTATCTTTACAATCTGGAGAAGGTGTAGAATATCATGAAGCATTTCACTATGTTAGTTTACTGTTACTGAATGAAGCTCAACGTAGAGCTGTATATCAAGAGTATGTCAACACTCATAGTGAAGCTAGAGATTATACTGAACAGTAGGTTGAAGAAGCTCTCGCAGAGGAATTTAGAAGTTATATGATTAATGAAAAGAATCCTTCTCTGCGATATAAAATCGTCAAATTTTTTAAGAATGTAAGAGACTATATTAGAGCTTTATTTGGTAAACCTAACTTCCCTAGACAGTTATTTAAAGCTATTAAACAAGGATAGTTTAAAGATTATAAAGTAGCTGATACTATAGCTGAAGAATTCTATAGAAAACATCCATATGGAGTAACATATTATATACCTGGTCTTACTGCAGAGCAGATTAATAATATGCCTAACATATTTGACTCTCAGACCTTTTATAGTGTAGCTAATTCATTGACTTCTACAGCTCTTTCAATGTATAATATTAGAACTATTGATGATGTTCATGCATTAGATATAGATGGTATGTTCGATACTATTCAGGATAGAATAGATGCAGGTTGGATTGCTGAGGAATACATACCGTTAGTAAAGGATGTCGTAAGTAATAAAGATATATTTAAGAAGAATATATTGAGTAGACTTAATCAATTAGGTATTAAAGAAGTAGATAAGCAACAGACTGAAGAAGATAATAGATTAGATACTGAAACTGGTGATAATCCTGATAACACTTGGGATAAAAATCAAGGAGATATATCTAAGAAAGATAATATTGCATTCAGAGCTAAACTGTTCTTCTATTCTGTACCTAAGTATGAATATACATTTATTAGAGATGAACAGACTGGAGTAGTTACTAGAGAAATAGCTCCAGTATTAGATGAAATATTTAGTATTCCTACTACTGAATCATTCAATATTGTATGGAATAAGATAATGGAGAATTTGTGGGATATTGATTCTTATCAAGATATTATTGATACTACAGCTAGATTAGCTGAAACAGATCCCACATTCTATGCATTGAATGAAATGTTTACATCTGAAGAGAATCCTATTGACGATAATACTAAAACTCAGCTAGAGACTACAATTAAGTCAGCTAAAATTCAGATGAATACGATTGAGGCTAAATCGGATACTCCTAATATTACATATGATATGTCAGATGAATAGAAGGATTTTGAAACAGCTGCTGCTCTTAAGAGATCTATTTGGGAAGTGTTAGACAGTGATAATCTTAGAAAGATTAGACGTTTACCATCAAGATGGTCTAAGGCATTTTTTGCATCCGCTAATGTAAAAGTGGATGATAACGGATAGAGATATCTCGATCCTAACGCTGTTAAGTATGTCAATTCACGAAGAACCAGACTTAATATATTGGCTACTAAAGCTAAGAAGTTAAAGAAAAATATGCCTGATAGTGAATTAGTACTACAGGAAATGAAAGATAATTTCATACAAATATGTAATGCTATTCAAATACCATTTGATGAATTAGCTCTTAATTATTTATTGTCTTAGATGCCAGATTCTAACATTACAGATAATGAACAATTAAACAAGTTTATTTCATTCTGGTCTTCTAAGGAAAGATAGAGCTTTAATAACGGTGTATTAGGTGATATCGTAGCTCTTGGCTTATCAGGTAAATCTTATATTAAAAAGCGTTCTGGGCAAGGTACAGCAAGAACTATTGACCGTATATTCAATTATAGCTCTAAGGATGCTCAGATTAATAAAATGGCTGTAGCATATGGTAAGGTACATCCGTCTCCACAAGAATTCAGTGTAGTAGGAGCAGATAGTGCTTTAGTATATCCTATTAGCGAAAATAATTATTTTTCAGATTAGGTACGTAATATCAATAAAGATGCTCATGGTAAAAGACAATAGATATTAGATACTCCTTATAGTAGAAGAAGTTTGATTGCAAATGCTAAAGATACTAACTTTAAGTTGCATAACTTCTTAGCACTTAATATAGGAGAATCAAGTCGTGATTACTTTGGCATTACACCTATTGAAGACTATATAGCTAAATTAACTCTTACCTTCAACAATCAGATGATACTACCTACTATGTCTGATAAAAAGACTTGGTACAGTATATCTGGTTTACAATTAGTAAGAGATACTATAACCTCTAAGTACTTTGATGAAGGTACAGCTAATTACTATGCTGTATTAGGTGAAGAGATACCCGATGATGTGTCTTTAATCATTACTGATGATAGACGATTTAGTAAAAGAACTCTCGATATCTTTATTAATTACTGGTTAGATGAATTTGATGCAGTATTCGATTACTATGTTCATAAGCCATTTGTAGAGAAGAATCCTACTCTGAGAGTTGATAATTACCACGGTAAGATTAAGAATGGTAAGATGGACGCTAGTGGTAATGGTGGTAGATTTAGATACTTTAGTAGTCTTAGAGTTGGTGACAGAATCATTAATATTAACTAGGATTTAGCTAACCTCGAAAAAAATGGTTCTAATGAAGAAGTAATGTAGTATCTTAAAGATCTTAAAGTATTATTGCTCGGTTTTGAAAGAGTTAATAGTAGTGAAGAACTGACTACAAGTGCTAATATTTATCAAGCTATGAATAATCTACTTGTAGGAGCTACTACAAGAGAGATGAACAAACTTGTAAATAGAGGTATATTGAGCTTCAAAAATGGTAGGTTTGTAAATAAACTTATTCCTTATAATATATACTCTTACTATAAAAAAGCAGCTAATAATGGTATGTATACTACGGAAGAAGGTTCATTACTTAATGAAGATATACTGTACTCTATTATTGGTTCTCATGTAGCTAATAGTGCTTTATCTATTATAGAGGTAGAGAAATGCTTTACAGGTGACCCTGCTTACTATAAATGGAAGAAGTTTAATAAGGAAGTAAGAGACGATAGTGGAGAAGTAATAGCAAGCTACGATGTTATATCTGGTCGAGATGTAGACAAGATCAAACGTCTATCTGCTGTACTTTCTACTGGTACTAATCTTAGAACTATATGGGACAATCCTGCAGAAAATGACACTTCTATTAGTGTATTGCATTTGAAGGATAATGAAATTGGTTCTGAATACTATGGAGAATTGTATAAGATATTCCGTAACTCTATATTAAGAGATTTGCTTAGTCAAAGATATCCTGCTTATACAGATGATATGTTGATAGAAGCTCTTAATACTGAAGAAAAGGAATAGAAGTTCTATGATTCTTTGGATAAAGAGCAATAGAAGTTTGTAGATAGTTATTCTAAGAATAGCGCTAATCCTTATAGTGACGGAGCTATTAACCAATCTGATGCTGCTGTATATGTACGTCCTGCTTTATACAGGCGTATCATGAAAGCACTTGGTAACTGGTCTGATGAAATAGAAGAAGCATATAGAATAATGGAAGGAGAAGACGAAAGTTGGCTCAATGATCCTGTTAAATATGCTAAAACTACTTCAGCTCTTATCAATCCTTTGAAGATGGTTTACTTTGGTGATCATCGAGATAGCCAGCTTAATTTGAATATACCAGTATTTGATAAGATGGCAATGTTCCCTATGTTTAAGGTGTTGGCTAAAGGTGATAATAGACTTCTTTATGAGCGCATGAACAATGAGGAACTGGGAACTATTGATATGCTTACCTTTGAATCTGCTGTTAAAGTAGGTGGTAGACAAAAGTATCAAACATATTTGGATAGTATGAATAATACTTTCAATATAGAAGATCTTGGCAAACCGTCTTATGATAAGTATCATCAAGAGGGTAATTTACCAGTATTTAAGTAGGATATCAGTAACTTAAGATTGCAGCTTAATACTAGTCCTCATGAACATTTAGACCGCTCATTTGGTACTTAGGCAGTTAAAATATGTCTTGGTAACCTTATAGATAATCGTACTTATGGTAATAATAAGGGACAATCTGTTACAGGTGCTCAAATCAAAGAAAGAGTAATGGGAGCTATTAATAGACTATCTGTAAGAGGAGCTAATGAAGTATTAAAACGATTCCTTAAAGACGGTACTATTAATAATAAAGCTTTATCAGATTACTTAATAAGTCAGGCCGTTTCTTCAGGTATGTCTGATGAAGTAATTGATGGATTTAAGTTAGATGAAAATGGTGAATTCCGTATTCCTCTTGCTGCTACAAGTTCAAGAAATTGGGTTGAAAGCAGAATAATATCTTACATTAATAAACAAGTAGTAGATTTAAATACTCCAGGTGGCTCAGCTATTCAGATGTCTTCATTTGGTTTCAAAGCTACTGGTGCTCGTAAACAATCTGCAATAGGTACTGCATTTAATGATGGTAAGAAATTACGTTTCTTGAATAAAGACGGTAGTATGGATGTCATGCTTAGTACTAACTTCTTTAGACACATTGTACCAAAAGAGTATCAAGGTAGTTATGGCCAAATGAGAAGATGGTTACTTGAGAAAGGTATAATAGGTAAGGATGCTACTCCTATGGGTGTTGGTTATCGTATTCCTACTCAGGGTCTTTCTTCAACGTTTAGCTTTAAAGTAGTAGATGTGTTACCAGATAGAATAGGTGATACCATCATAGTTCCTGATGAATTTACTGCTATGACTGGTTCTGACTTCGACGTTGATAAATTGTATTTAGCTACTCTTAATTATGACGAGAATGGTAATATAATGCAGTATGAGACAGATGAAGAAGGAAACGTACTACCAGAGGACAAGCAGAGTACTAAGGCATTGTAGAATATGATTATATAGAGTTATCAGTTAGTAGTATCAGATAGCAAGAATATGGCAGAAACCAGAGCTTCTATTGATACTCTTACTAAGTTACTTTAGAAAGATATTCTACCTCTTATACAGCCTTCTATTAAAGAGGAAGCTTTGCCAATGTATGAACTATTACCTTCATTCCAACTTGCTCGTAAAGAGGAATATACAGGTGGTAAAGCAGGTATTGCTCCGTTTGCACTTAATTCTACTAATCACTGTTTAACTCAATTAGTACATCTATAGATGATATATACTAAAGGTAATCCTTATGGTTTAGGAACTATAGATGCTATCAGAGGTAGAGATGGTTTTAGAATACTAGACTGGTTATCAGCAATGATTAATGCACATGTAGACGTTGCTAAAGATCCATATATTATGGCTCTGAATGTAAATCAAGTTACTTATAACATGACTAACTTACTGTTACGTGGTGGTATGGGTAAGACTACATTCTATTTTTTAGCATAGCCTATATTGAAAGAATTTGCTGATTCTATGATTGCTAATAAGGGTGTATATGGTGTTACTACTTAGACTGAAAATCAGGTAGTTGCTACTTTATATGACAAGTACTTTAAACAATACAAGTCATATATAGATTCTTTAGATAATAGTGATCCTACTAAGTATGATCATATTAAGAAGTATAATAGTATAGCAGATGAAGTAGGTATAGATTTAATATACGACAAAACTAAATTTGTACACGATAGAAGTACTGTGTTCAATGATAGTAGTCTTATCAATGGTCTAACCACTAAAGATCCTTATACTTAGTTAATCGTTCTTAAAGCTTACAATGAGCTTAATAATGATGCTAAGAGATTAAGCGAATTAGTACATCGTTCTTAGATTGATACTAAGAAGTTTGGTAACACTCTTGCTCAGTAGATGAACTTCAGAAATTCATATGAGACGTTCATTTATGATAATGCAGAATACTTCGTTATTGAAGGATAGGAATTTGATGAAAAGAATCCTCAAGAAGCTCTACGTACTTACTTTGGTAAAACATTCTTAAGTACTAAGCTACATCATGGTACATCATTACCACGTAAATTATTGCGTTCTTAGGCATTCCCTGCAACTTAGGTATTCCAGAATATCTTCACATCAGCAATGGGTATATTTGGTCAAAGAAAGGACATTGTATATAATAATGGACAAGAGGCAATAGCTTATAAGCATATAGGGGATAAGAAATTCGTAAACAGATTCTCTTCCTATATCGACTCTATTATTAGAGCAAGACTGTCTAGAGACTTACCCGCATTACATGCTACTGATGAAGAATTAGTAGGGATGCTATATGGCGAAGATAGTATGTGTAAAAGGTTAACTGGCATCAAGTAGTACATAATGGAGAACAAAGATAGATTCCCGTCGTTAATTGGTCAAGATGGTTATATACGTAATCAGTTACTTAATTATTTACAGGAATATCAAGCGGATGGTACAGTACAGTTAATAGACCGTATTGTATTATCTGATTCTTCCTTAAGTAATGACTATGAGACCGAGAATCAATTAGTATCTGCTTTTGCTGAATTACTTGAGTCTGATGATCCTATAGTTAGAGAATTTGCTAATGACTTAGCTAAGTATGCATACTTAACTTCTTATGATGAAAGAGGTAGTAATAACTTCTTTAATCTTGTTCCTAATAAGTGGAAAGAAGAAAACGGTTACGTAAATGTTATTAAAGAAGGTTTAAAGTCATTTAAGAGTTCCTCTAATCAAGCTGCTTATGCTTCTATTGCTGAAGAGAATGATAATGCTGAGGCCTTGTATTTCCCTTCTATCAATATTACTATTGCACGTAACTTATGGTAGGATGATAGTGTAGTTCAACCATTTGAAATAAATGTGGAAAAAGGGGATAAAGTATTACATCGTACTTCTGAAAGAGGAAGAGTAAGAACTACCTTGAAAACAGATTTATTTGCTACTTCACGTTCTAAGAAAGAATTTATTAAAGTAGTAAATGGAGCTGGTACTTCTAAAGTAACAGAACTATATAGAAAAGTAGGTCAAGTTTCTTATATTAATGAAGAAGGTGAAACTGTAGGAAGAGGTACTAAGTATATATATCAAAGAATACCTAAATTAGGTGTTATTGATAATGGATTTAGAGTTATGGAATTCTAGAAACATAGCTTAGAACCTTCTGCATTTGAAGCTAATTCATTTAATTATAATGCATTACTGACTGAAGGTGAAATTGAAGCATTAGCATTAAAGGCTATTAAAGATCCTAAAGCTGGTTCTGGTTTTACTAAACAGTTCTTCCCTGGAGAAATAAATTCTATTAAAGCAAGAATAGAATAGGATGCAAAGGAAATAGCAGGTACAGAGGATGGAAATCCTGTTATGGATAATGTATCTAATATTGATGTTGAAGACGTAATTGTTCCAACAGAAGATGTTACTATTACTCCAGAAATGATGCAAGAAGCTACTGATTTTGTATATGGTACTATCGAAACAGAAGACTTTACTGCAATTGAGGCAATAGAAGATTTTATGCAACAAATAGAAGATGTAAGTCAATTGACTGAAGTATTTGAAGCCCAATCTGCTCCTGATATAGAAACTGTATCTGATACAGCACAGAATGAAAGTTTTGAAGATATGTCTGCATTAGCGGAATTGGGTAAGAAACGTAGAAAAGAATGTGAATAATTATGCAGTGTTTAAATTTAAAGAATAAAGAAGTTAAAGCAGCTTTTGATGAAGTAGCAAAGGTACTTAATAGTGAAGACGCTGCTTATTATGTCATATCTGAAAATAATGGTTATGCTATAGACTAGGATCCTGATGGATCTTAGTCTTAGCTATTCCAAGACCTATTATAGAAATATAATGGAGATAGAGATAAGGCTATAATTGAGAGAGCTAAAAGCTTTGATTATTTGTCAGCCGATATATAGACAAGAAACCTAAGTTTTGAAGAGTAGTTTTTATCTAGTACAGATGAAAATGCTAGATTTATAGAAGTATCTATTGATAATTTAAATAAGTATAACTTTAATACTAAGAAAGAATTAGATGATAGATTAAGAAGTATACGAAAGAATCTCGAACAAGGTCTTATATCTCGTCTTAATTCTATTGATGAAAAGGATCCAGCTAAGAGAACTGAATTAAAAGAACAAATCAAATATCAGATAAAGAATATATAGAATGGAGTTATAGAGGACATAAAAGTTATTATGGACTTTACTGACGAACTTAAGGATGATATTAGAACAGTGGCAAGAGAAGTAATAGATGCGTATAATAATCGTACTAATGCTTTATCTGACGAAAGATTAGTTTCTCTTAATAAGAACTACTTCGGATTCTACTGTAAATATGCAAATGAAGTGTATAATTCTTTAGTAGACTTATCAAGTTATAGTGATATTATAGGAACTAAAGAATATGATAAATTGATGTCAGACTTATCTATATGTAAATCTATTCTTGATGCCTGCTCTGATCATGTTAAGCGCATGTAGGTATAGAATGCCAGAGAGATTATGCTTAACAATGGTATCTAGGTAGGTTCACCTACTATATATAATTACTTAGCTGAGAATACTAAGGAGACTAATAACGATATCTCTTCTCTTACACGATGGTTTGGTGCAGGCGATAAGATTAATGATGAAGCTATCAAGACATTATTCAATATACTTCAAAATACTGAAAATACTATTAATAATAATACTTTTGTGAAAGCACACTCTTTATTAGAGAAATTAAAGGCTGCTGGTAACAATCAAAAAGTATTGTTTGAAGTAGATGATGAAGGTAAAACTACAGGCTATATAGTAAGAGAAAGGAATTACGGTAAATTTCAAAGAGACTATAAAAAGTTCTTAGAGGATACAAGGAAAGAATTAGGTTTACATCCTGGAGAATTAACTTTACCAGAGAATAGAGAATTACGTATTCAGTATAATCGTAAGCGTAATGAATGGCTTTCTAAGCATTGTGAGCGTAAATATACTAAAGAGTATTATGATATGTTTAATGCTCTTAGTGATGAAGCGTCTAATGCACGTGAAAATATTATGATTAAGATCCGAGACCTTACTAGTAAGTATAAGAATATAGATGGCATAATTCAGTATGAGAAGTTTACTGAAGAAGAGTGGAATAGGTTACAAGTCTTATTCTTAGAAAAGAAACAATTGGCAAGTAAGTATGACCTTATGGGTAATGAAAAGCCAGAAGGTTCTATTGAAAGACAAATAGCTGACGAACTTACTGAACTTAATGATAAGATAGCCAAAGGTCTTAAAATGAAGACTAATCTGGAAAAGTTTGAAGCAGTACGTAAATAGAAAGAACAAGAACTTAGCGATAAAGACTATAATAAGTGGTACGAAAGAAATACTCGTACAGTATATTCTGAAGAATTCTATGACTTATTATCTAAAGTAGATAGAACTAACTATGGAGAAAAGTATGAGGAATTAAACCGTCAAAAAAGGGAAATACTTAATGCTTTCAGAGATGATAAGACTGGCGAGATTAATACTAATCTTATGTCTAATCATGTTATGAACTTAATAAATAGATTAGATGCTCGAATGAGAGTTATTCGTAAGTCTAAGAAAACAAATAAGTAGAAAGCTGGTATTAAGTTTGAAGACATAGCTAAAATAGTTCCTACTGATAGATATAGAAGAGACTATGCAGAAGCAGCTATGCTTGATTAGGAAATGCCTGGTACTCTTCAAGATTTTGAGCTTAGACATACTTATAGAGATGCACAAGGTAGAGTACATCCTAAATCCTATTATACTAAGATTGTACCTAAAGATGATAAATATATAACTGTACAACCTTCAATGAATTTCTCTGAAATATCTGAAGAATCTCCTTTCTACAATAAGAACTTTGATAGAACTAATGATGAATACTATCAGCCTAAGATGTCTTTATATGATAACAGTAAGGCTTATAAAGCTGTGATGCAGAATAAAGAGCTTAAGGAATTACGTCAAGCTATTATAGATACTATGGAAGAGTCTAATAATAAATTAGATAATTTACATAATTTAAATAAGTATAAGTTGCCATAGATATCAGGCTCTTGGTATAAATTCTTAAAGGCTCATAATTATAATCCTTTTACTGCTACTAAAGATTATTTACTTGATAGTGTATCTGTTAAGGGAGATGATTAGGGTATGCAGAAGAAGGTTAGAACCGCACCTGATGGTACTTCTTTAGCTATGGTTCCATAGTACTTTATTAAAGACTTAGATGATCCTGCTACTATTTCTGCAGATATGGTTGGTTCTGTTATTCAATACTTTAAAATGGCTGAGAACTTTAAATAGAAATCAGCTATTAAAGCTAAAGTAGAAAACATTAAAGCCTTCTTAGGTCAAAGAAAGTATACTGGTTCTAATACTGGAGTAGCAGCTGCTGTTAAGAAATTCTTCAAATAGAAAATAGAACCTAAAGATGGAGATTAGACTAACATTTATTAGTTTGCGAAGAAGTTCATAGATATGAATGTATATGATGTTAAGCTTAACTCTATTACATTCTCTATTGGAGAAAGAGAGTATAACATTACTAAGTTATTTAATAACTTACGTATTTATGGTACTCTGCGAAACTTAGGTTTGAATTTTGCTTGTGCTTTTACTGGATTCTTTACAGCTTTGCATTCACATTTAGTAAATGCAATTACTGGTAGATATTATGATTTTTCTGATGCAGCAGCGGGTTTCAAGGACTTAGTATATGATACCTTTAAGTATGGCATTAATGCTGGCAATAAGCATTATAAGAGTCCTCAGATGGCAGCTATGGATTATTTTGAAGTAGGTTCTACATTAGAAAGTTTGTCAAGAAATACAAACCGTAATAGATGGCTCAACGTATTACAGAATGAGTGGGCATTTGGAATTTATTCTATGTCTGATTATTTCATTAAAGGACAAATTCTAAATTCTGTTATGTACAACTATAAAAATGTAAACGGTGTGTTTCTATCTAAAGAGGAATATTTCAACAAATATGGTAGAACAGAAGATACTAAGGATAATTGGAAGAAATACAAATCCTTTAAAGCTTCTATCAAATTTGTTAATGGAGAATTAAAAGCCATTGACCCTAAAGACCAATATGCTGTTAATAAAGCTAAATTTACTGTAGGTAATACGGCTAAGAATCTAGCCGCATCTGCAGATGGTTAGCTTACACCTTTATAGAAAGCACAATTTACTACTAATGTATTTGGTGCTATGTGTATGATGCATAGATAGTATATACCTATCATTATGCAAGAAAAATGGACAATGTCTAAATAGTGGGACTATACTTCTTAGAGATATGTAGAAGGACTATTAAGAACTCCATTAAGAGTATTCTCTGAAATATACAAAGACAAAAAAGGTATAGATATTCTTACTACTTCTTTTAACCAACTTGTATTAAATAAAGGAATACAAGATAAGTTAACAAGAACTAATCTTAAAAAACTTAAAGTAGAATTATCTCTTATTCTTGCTATGTGGCCATTTATAGCCTATATTACAGGACAAGCCGCAGATGATGATAAGCGTAATAAATTATTAAACTTATTTGCTTATGTAATGGCAAGAACCTCTTTTGAATCAGGAGCTCCATATAAGCTTACAGATGTATATAGTACTATTAAAACTCCTACACCGTTATATAGCTTAATAGATAACTTTGGTGCAATTGTATCTTATCCTATAGAACAATTCTATGGATTATTTACAGATGAAAAAGATAAAAATAAAGTAATATCTAGAGGAGCATACAAAGGAGATACTCAACTAGAAAAAGCTTTCTGGTAGTCTACTCCATTTAAGAATGTTATAGAACTTAATGATATTCCAAGTAAACGAAGATACTACGATAAACAAATCGCAGGTAATTAAAAATAAAGCCAGGCTATTACACCTGGCTTTTTTGTTGGCACTGTTCACATGCTTCACATTTTAAACAATCAAAAAAAGAATCACTTAAAAAATCTTTCCAAATAATACAAACTTTAATTAAAAATTGCTTACTTAAGAGTAAAGATCCGTTTGTATAAATATCTTTATAAATGTCTATGTATTCCTTATCAAAAAGAGTAAGTACATAGGCATATTGTTTTGTTCCATTATAAAATACCAACCGTTTATTATAATAGAATCTATTCTGAGTAATCTCAGAGATAATATACTGATCATATAATCTATTATAGACTAATCCAATACTATTGTTATTAAGTATTAGCATATCTATAAAAGTATCAGTATTAAATACATGAGGATTTAGTTCAAAAAGGGCTACGTATAATCGTAGCCCTTTATTGTATTTACTAAAATCTATCATGCTGCTTCATCAGTTACTTCGACTTTATCTTCAATTGTAGAATTATCTACTTCTTCAACTTTATTCTCATCAACTTCATCAGCCGGATTAGTAATGACACAACTATTTATTGTCATCTCAATATCCAAGTCTTCTACTGTCTTAGCCTGTAAGTTCTTCAATTCCATCATTCTCATAATATTTACGAGTATGTTCCCAATTGTTAGAACTGATATGATATGATATTTCTGTTAAAGCTTCTGATATTATGTCTTTACGCTTGAGTAACTCCTCTTCGTTAAACATATTAAATACTCTAACTTCATACTTACCATTTGTTTGTATAGCAATAATATATGCTTCTAAGTCATAATCATCTACATTGAGATTTAACTCATTAAGCATATACCAGGTAATAGCACAAAGGTAAAAAGCTATTTGCCTATAATAATCAAACTCCTCTACGGAATGTTTGAAGTTATAAATATCACTTGTTGTTTTGAGGTCTATCAAAATAATTTTCTTATTAACGTGATCAAACATAACTCTATCTAATAAAGACTTACAGTCTATGTTCTTATATTGCCAGTTAATATGAAATTCATTATGACAGGTATATGTAGTCGGAACATTAAATAACAGTTTATTAGCTGCTACATGTTCTTGGAGATTTTGCTTAATTTGTTTAAGCATATTTAAGTCTGCAAAAGAAATTACTTTCTTTGTAGTACTTATTTGAAGATAGTTAATGTAGTCACTGTAAGTTTCTACAATCTTCTTAGCTTCGTTTTTCCTAATTTCTGCAGATTTTGTATTATTGTAAGAATTATTATATGCTTCTAATAATAATTTATCATCATCTGCTAAAGGATCTGTTAATTTATGTGAACTATAATATTCACACAAATCTCTTTGTTGTTTTACCTTTGGAACTTCAAAATCTAATATTTCATAGTCTTTCCAAAATTCCTCAGGTTGAAGAATGTATTCATGTATCATAGTACCTTTTTCAAGGAACTTAGCACTCATACCTTCTTCTTTTCCATCTAACATATCACGAAGATATCTTGGACCTTTTTTAAGAAACCAACCTATTGCTGAATTTGAAATTCTAGTATTATCCTCATAATATGGAATTTCTATATTCATCATTCTTTACGATCTTCTTTTACGTATTTTTCAAATTTGTCTAAATACTCAAAACCTTCTTTGATTCTATTCATTGTACGAAAATTTATGAAAGCATTCTCAAAACATCCTTGTTTTAAGGCCTTTTCAATATTCTCTTCTGCTTCTATTATATCCTGTTCCATTTCTATCTTTTTTGTTTTTATATAAAGATCGAATTTACGAGACATAACTTTTTCGTCAATAAAATCTTTTGCTTTCTTAATTGCTTTCTGTATCAAGTTCATAATCTTCATCTGTTAAATTTTGCTCATCATCTATAATATCTCCAGTTACTGGTAGAGGAATCTCATCCTCTTTTATAGGAACAATGTCCTTATTAACATCAATAACTATAGGCTTAAAATTATCTTTTATGTTATACATATCATTCAATATAGAACAATTATGTCTATATTTATTATTTTTAATAAAAGAAGTTCCTTCATGCCAATGACCGTATAGATGATATTTTATATTTTTAGGTATAAGATAGTTTAATATACCATTATAATAGGGATTATCATGAGTAAGAAGTACATCTGTATCTTTTGGAATATTATCATAACAACAAGTATTACTTTCCTCATTATAATCATCCTCAAACGCCCATCTTCCATTTTGGAACTTTATAGGACGTATAAAAGGGCAGCCATAGAACTTTATTCCTTCGTAAGTATATTCACTATTTATAAGAATTTCTAACTTACCATTAGTTCTAGCGCTTAAATCTTTACGTAATTCTTCAAGATAACCTTTTTTATAAGCATCTTCAAGGAAAAAATCATGATTTCCAGGAGTAATAATTACCTTTTTACAAGGTAATCTATTAACCCAACTAGTAAATCTATTATACCACCAATGTCTAGACTGTTCAATTGAACGTTGTTCAACTAATCCTACTATATCTCCGCAGATACATAGTACATCACACTCTGGTATATCAATAAAATTACCATGTAAATCACTTAAACCACATACTTTCATAATATTAGAAAAGGCTAGTATTTCTACTAGCCTTATTTTTTTTAGTTACAAGAGCACATAATTATCTTGTGTAGACTTTCATCCTCCTCGTATTCTTCGTCATCATCATACAACCAATCATCATCATCTTCATCTTCTTCATCTGGTGTTTCTCCGATTATATTCTTTTTACCTTTCTTAGAGGAAATATTCATATCGTTAAATATCTCTTCATTAGAAAGTTCAGGGAATAAGAGTTTTTCATCGATAAATGATAAGATATTATCAATAGATAATAGACCAAAGTTATTTACAATAAATGTATAAGTATCTTCAATCTTATCTTCTGCAATACCTTTGTCTCGTAAGATTTCACGTAAGAATCGAGCATTATCGTTTGCTTCAAAGTGTCTAATATAACGTACACGTGAACAACGATCTTTCAGATAGTCATTTACTCTATCTTCGTTATTACAAGTAAACAGAACTAATTTCTTAGCATTAGTCTGTACACCATCAAGCCATCCTAACAAATCTTCTGTATCCCAGTGTTTATCTACCTCATCAAAGATAATTGTAACAGGGGTTTCGAACTTACGGAAGAAATCGTTAATACGACCTGTAGGATAATCCTCATCTACTACAATAATAGGCAGATTAGAATTTTTGGCTATAACTTTAGCCATAACGGTTTTGCCAGTACCTTTAATGCCACTAAGCATTACTCCAGTAGACAATTTACTTGTTTTCTGGAAATATGTATTTACTCGCTTGATGAAAATATCATCACTCTTTGTTGTATATACTTTGGCTGGGAGACTAAGTAAACCATCTTCTTCAAAATAGGACATTCCGTTGTAACGGTCCCATTTCAAATTATATACTTTACCATTTATCAAGTCATAATCAAGACCTGTAGGTTTATTGACAATTTTTTCTCCAACTTTTATAAATTCTGACATAATCTGTTAATTTTTGGTTTTTAATTCATCGATCATAGCATCGACTTGTTTTTGGTTTCTAACTAAATATAGTTTATAGTTAGAATTACTCTTCATTAGAGTATACTTAAAGATTTTCCAACGTAAAGGGAATGAATCTCCAATGAGTCCTTTACATTCAATTATAAAGTCTTTACCTATAAAATCAGGTAAGTAAGTCATAGCTCTTACTTTCTCTCCATTATATTCGAACTTAGGTATTAACTCAAAGTGAGTTGACTCATATTCAGCTGGAATTTTAGCTTCTTTAAGTTTTTTGTATGTATAGGTTTCAAGTTTACTTCGGAACTTTATACCATTGTAGACATTAGGTGTAGCATTTTTTACTCTACCTTTTGTCTATTTCTTTTTATTTTTTGGTTTCATATTTCCAAATATATCCGTTAGGATCTTTATGTAAGTTATTACAATAACCACTTATTGTACTCTTAGATAAATTACTAAGCTCTGCAGCTTCTTTTAAACTTGTATAGATACATAGTAAACATCCTTCTTTATTAAATTTTAATACCTTCTTATATTTCTTAAGTGGCAATTTATTATAGTTCATATTATACTTTCTAGTACACCATTCAAGATTATTAATATTATTATTATGTTTATTTTCATCTTTATGGTTAATATCTGTATAATTATTTGTGTTTTCTAAAAAAGTAATAGCTACTAACCTGTGTACGGTTTTTGTTTCTATTTTACTATTTTTAGATAAATTTACTTGTAAATATCCTGAGTTTTTAGCAAACTGCTGTAGTATTTTACCTTTTATCTTTCTGGTAGTATAACGATCTCTCTTAACTACTCTATCAATTGACCTTATTCTTCCAAAATTAGAAGCTTCATAATTTTCATAATTTGGTATAACTTTCCAAATTTCATTTTCTTTTTTCATGCTGTTAAATTATATAAACATATAATATTATAACGCATGTTTATATTGTTTGTTAACAATTTTCTCTATTTCTTTTTTTACAATTTCAAAGTTATTTAATTTTATAGCATCCGATACATCTTTTGCATTTAAATACTTTGGTATAAAACAAGCTTCTAAGCCCATTTTAAGGCTTATTTTACGACTATATCTTACTCCTGCTAGGTCTCTATCAAACAGGATTATAATGCGCTTAAAACGCTTCTTAAGACTCTCTAATATATCATTAGGAATAAAAGTACTTTCAGATGAAGGAGATATTGCGGGTATTCCCATCTCATAAAGGCACATTACATCTTTCATACTTTTAGTTATAAATAATACATCTCCTTTTTTAGGTAATTGAGCATAACCTTGAATGTCATATTCAGTTAAGTTATTACGCCATTTTGTATATTTATCTGCTAATGGTCTATAAATTTTAAAGTTATTGTATACTTTATAAGCATACATAGGATTTTCAGGTTTATAAATACCTTTTACAATACCATTGCATAAATAGTATTTAATACTGTTAACATTAAATTTCTTTAATGTTTCCTTAGATATATTAAATTGTTGCCAGTAATTTATATCAGTTGAAGTAAAGTCCTGGCGTACTACTCCAATAACAGTATCTGTAGATGGAATATACTGCTTACTATTATCTAAAGTAGTATCAGGAGTAATATGCAATTGTTTAATAATATCCTTAAGAATATCATTATAGTTTGTTATTCCTGTGAATAAGGATACAAACTTAATTACATTTCCACATTCTCCTGTACCGTGATCTTTAAATAATAGCTGTTTTGTTCGCTTACTATAATAAACTCCAAAAGAAGGGTTTTTATCCTTACGAAATGGACTATTATAGATAGCTCCTACTTTGAATTGCCCTAAGTAATGAGCATATATGTCGTATTCGGTTACCTTAGATAATATATAATCTAAAGTAATACATTCTGTGGGTTTCTTTACCCTTCTTTTATCATACATATCCTGTACGCGTTAGTGTGGGAGAGGATGGATTCGAACCATACCACACGCTATCTCTATTCGGCGACCTGTACTACCTATTACAGTTAACGCATCTCCCGTATATCCTATAGCTCTCACTACTATAGGATAAAATCTGTTATTATATGTTATTTTACATTGGCGTAAAGTTTAAAAAAATATTAGACAATATATGAATAATCTCTGGAAAATTACTTTACATCTTTGTGTTCGCACGAAAATAGTAGTAATCAATACAAGAAATCAATAGCCCTATATCTGTTAAACAGAAGTCATCTATTCCCTATTCAGTACTGCTACCATTTTATAGGACAGTAAAATCTTTTATCTAGTGATAAAAGCTATACTTCCTAAAAAGACGTCGAAATAAACTTCGTATCATAGGACTCACACCTATCTTTGTACACCACTATGCGGGATTTAGGCATAGCTGCTATTTATTGCATAACGTATCAATCTATTCCGAATAATTTTATTATCTGCTTTATTTTGCTATCGGCAGATCTTTTATTTAGACACTCTCCATGATTAATGACAATATTTTCTCTGGTCTGTTCAAGCTCCATTTCTACAGCTCTTCCCATTCCCCAACCATTTTTATATCTGCCCTTTTGATGAGCAAATAAATAATAGCGAAAAAACCAAGGACTTATTCCATTAAGTATTAATCCTTGATTCAAAGAATCTTCATGTCGTTTTAAACATACTTGTACCGTGTATTTAACACCTTGCTCTCCTTTATACATACCACTTGAATCAAGAGTACAATCACAAGAATATATTGCTACACGATATCCTAGATTCTCGAGTAAGTCTACAATCTGCATTGCAGTATAAGCTTTAACGAGCATCTCTTGTGAACCGATACCACAGTTTTCGGATATTATTACATATATGTTTACTAAACGTCCACTTCCTATTCCATGACTTTTAACTCGCTTTTTCATAGCTGGAAAACCGTCTATAAGTCGATCATAGCTAATATCATCACCATCAGTTTCATCCCATTTATAAGATCTCTTTGAACCACCTAAATTAAGATTTAAGTCTAGCTTCTTCATTTCAGCTAGACCTTTAGTATAACTGTATTGACTCTTTTTAATAGTTGCAATATCGTTACCTCTAAAGCTTATTTCTTCAGTTTGTAGGTGGCGCAAAGTATCTTCTATATTACCCTCAGGTGTAGGATGAAGAGCGTCTTCATAAAATTTACTAATGCTATCGTACGTATAAGATAATTCTACCATATAGAAGTTGTTTTAATGTTTCTTATTAGCTTTTTGTATCCCTTTTTCAGTTAACCATCTAGTTAACTGCTCTTTCTCATTGTCTGTCCAGTTAATAGTCAGACGCCATTTCCAATCCATGAAATGATGATACTTAAGATTATGACCCGCTTGAATCATACGAGTAGAACATACTTTTCGTAAATTCTGCTCTTGAACGAAAGCTCTAAGAATTCGGACATATTCTACAACTTCTGCATCGTATCTATCTTCAAATTTAGCAGAGTACGTAACCTCTACAATACCACCAACAAAGCGGTCTATAGTGGACGCATCTAACTGGTTATTTGCTACATATTGACGATCACATCCAAAACCAAAAGTATTACTAGTAGCAATAATAATACAGTTTGGATGTCGATGAACTAAGCCCGTAGTAGTCTCAATTTCATCGTTAGCTAACGCTGCATTTAAGATCTGTGCAACTGCAGGATCTAATGCCGTTATCTCGTCAATCAATATAATAGATGGCTCAGCGTAAAACTCTGCAAAACGAGTCTTTTCACGCGTCGGATACTTATAACCAATAAACTCGGTAGCCGAAGTACCAATGCCGCAACTAATACAAAGGTAAGGTAATTCTAGCTCTTTAGCTACATTTCTTGCCATTGTACTCTTGCCGCATCCTGCTGGACCAACCATCCATATATTCTTTATGCCAGCGTCAATAGTTCTACGTAACTTATCTTCTGGCTCAAGGTCAGTAAACTTAAATCCTAGTCGTTTACTCTCCTCTAGATACTTTAGTCTCTCTGCTTCTATAAGTTCTTTTTCATGCTTATCAAGTAAATCATTTATTTCTGCTTCTTTCTGCTTAGCAGATAAACAATTAATAATCTTAATAGCCGTCAAAGATGTCTTGTACTCATTACCAAGATAATCGATAAACGTAAATCTACCATATGAGTCTTTAAGTTGGTAGATATCTTTTCTTAAGTTTAATCGCTTTTTCTTTCCATTTTCTTTTATAGTAGTAGATATAGCGGCATAGATAATATCTCCTACTTTCAATTCATCTCGTTTTACATTAACTCCATCTCTGGTGTTAATGTTTTGAATTGTGTACTTAGTATCTACTATCTCTGCATCTGTACCTGTTTTCTTAAGGAAAGTTTTATTAATAAATTTTGATAATCTCATATAAAAATTGATTTTTTAGTTCTACAAATAAAAAAACGTGAGTGCATACTATTAGTAATCCATTATTTTGTCTAAAGACTCACATGGCGGTATGCTACTCACGTATCGCTATATTATGCCTAGCGTAGACTTAGGATTTTATTGTCCTATTAAAACGGCAATCCGTAAGGATTCTCTGCATTGTTCTCTACTGCAGCTTCTACTGTAGGTGAGATACTGATGCTTTCACTAGGACCCGGATTAGCTACAGGTGTCTCAACATCTGCAACTACTGGCTTAGTAAAATTATCAATACGCAGTTCTGTAATTGCTGAAGTTTGACCTTCAGGCAATATCATAGGCTCAATAAAAGTATATTTTGCATATGACGGAAGAGTAGTATAACCCTTATCGTTATATACGATTTTAACACGCAGAAGTTTAGACTTATCCGCTTTATTCAAATAGTCTACTACTTCTTTTGCAAATTCTTCAAAATTAGTACCGTTAAATACAAGTTCTTCGTCTTTGTAAAAACAAAGAAGTAATTGCATAGTACGAGAGAACTGATTATCTTCCTTTCTCTGTACATCTTCATCACTAAGTTGCCCGTTTTTATTATCAGGCTTCCATTCTGTTTGAGTTAGAGTTGCTCCGTTTTTCTCAAATACTACTTCAAAAAACTTTCTACCTGTAGGAGATTCAGCTACACGTGCACTTTTCAATGCTACATTCTCTTGAATACCTGCAGGAATAAACTTAACGTCATTCTTTGTTATCTGTTGCGCTCTTTCTTTACTATACATATCAATGTGTTTTATTCTGGTAAATAGATTCGATCCCAATGAGTTGTAATCTCATTGTTCTCATTACTTTCTGCAATAACTATGTTCTTTCCTCTTAAGTGAGGAGCTCTGGCTTCACGTACTGAGTTATCTCCACCTTCGAATGAGATATGAGTCTCATTCTTTTTACGATAGACATAACCTACAGCATCTGCTTCACCACAAACAATGTCTCCTAATCTTCCAACTAGGTCTATTGCCATTTCTGTAAGCTCTTCACCATCCTTATTAATCATTTTATCTTTAGTATGACCAATGAGGATGAAGTTATCACATAGTTCTTTAAACATAAAAATTACTTTCTTTACTGCCTCTCTAAGATATAAATAACCGGATCCATTAGGAAGCTGTCTTACATCATTACCCTTATACGTCTTACCCATAGGAGTTTGACGATATAAAGTAGCAGCATAAGGTAAACAGATTTCCTCTAAGCGAGTTGCATTATCAATTGCAATATACTTATAGGGTTTTGTACCTGTTTGAGTAATCTTTTGTCTAATTTGATTTGCTATTTCAGCTAAATCATTAACGCTTCTTGCTTGAATAGAAAGTGCTTCTAAGAACTCAGAACCACCTTCTAAGTCTATAATGAGACAACCTTCAAGCATAGAAAGTAAAGTCGTTTTACCAGCTTTTGGTTTACCGAAAAGTATCAGAAATCGTGGATTCTGCACCTTTGGTTTATTCTTTTCAGTTGGTAGTATTAACATAATAAATTAGGTTATACTACTTTACATCTAATATGATAGTATTTGATATAATCTGAAAAAATCTGATATTGTAAAGTAAATTAAAGATTTAATGAAGCATTAATTTCAGTATTGTTATTAATCATAACAATAACGTTATTAATGATAGTCTTTTCTTCGCGAGGTAAAGACATAATATATCCACGATTATACTTCGGGATAAGCTTATAACCTACCTGAATAAAATTTCCGTACTCTTTAACAGGAGTACCATCCGGCAAACGGAAATCATATAACGGTTTACGATAATCACGGCGAAGTTTAGCGTAATCATCTAATTTTTTCATAGCCAATTCAAACTGTGTTGCAAGGCTATAGTTTTCTTCTGCAAACGGACAATAAGTACACTTCCGATACTTAGCTACGTCGCATGCAGAATATAAGTCTGCACCAAAACGAATCTTATCGCTTGGTCCAATATACTGATAACTAAACGGTGTCTCTTCAGTATCGATACCATCGATTAACAACTCAGGATAAGTAAGAGCTAAACGCTTTAGCAAATAGTTCTTATAAATACCATTCTTATCACACTTTTTGTTTGGAAGAGATATAGTTAAAATATTTTTCATAATTTCAGCCTATTTTATTATTAAATACTACTGTATGCTGCATTGTAGTATTCGGGCTAGCTTCTATCAGATTACCATACTTAAGCTCATTGTTAAACTCTAATATACATGGTTCTCCAGCATCTCTTACTTTTAAGAAATGAAGATATACCTTGTCTTTTACAGGTAAGCGATTAACTCCATAGCTAAGTATATTAAGTAATTCTGGACGTGATAAAGCTATCACATAATCACTAGCTTGGAATATTGCATCTGATGCAGCTAAATCACTACGCATAGGATAATGCATAGAAGGATTATTTATCCTATCAGGTTGTTCAATATTTCGATTCATCTGTGAAATCTGTATAATACTCGTATTAGATAATTTCTTTTTACGAATAAACATTTTCTGTAAATCGACTATTGTTCCACGTTCACTTTCGCCTTCTACAAGTAAGGCATGGTCAAGTATAACAATAAGCCATTTATCCTTAGCTATTGTTTCGTGAAAATAATCTATAGTTTTTTCGATACTTTCTACAGTACTAGGAGTATCAATATAAAATATTTGATACTTTTTAATTTTTTCTGCTTCTTCTTTAACTTTGTCTAAAGTAGCATCATCTATACTGTCATTTGCACTATATAATTCCGAGGTAGTGCGTCTTAATCGATTACTTAATTTTCGACCAATTTGTCTATAACTAAGCATCTCAAACGAAAAATCTAAGATTACAATATCCTGATCGGTATTTAAATCAATTAAATCAGTTTCAAGCGTATTTGCAAATGCTGATTTACCAGAACCTGAACCTCCTGCGATTGTTAAGATCATATTTGGTTCTAATCCACCACAGCAGACTTTATTGAACTTAGACCATCGTGTTTTTAAAGGCACGATTGTCTTATCCTTTCTAGCTTGAATATATCTAACAGATTCATCTGTTACTTCAGCTATTGTTTTAAACGGTAATGTTTTAAAGGATTCCTGTTCCATAACTATTTGCTGTTTGTTGTTCTAAGTTCATTTGCTCTTCGTAACATTCCCACTCATGTTGAGTGAGCCATTTCCACATAGTTTTCATATAACCTATTTTGCCCGTTCGCATTTTATCATCTATTTCGTACCTCAGACAAGCCATAATATGATTATGCATTGCTTTGGATTTACCTATGATACGGTTATATTCCTTTCTACATTTGTTTATATTAGCTCTTAGAAAGCCTTTTGTACCATCAGGCCTTGTAACATAAACTGGAAATACTTCATAGAACTCATTGAACATACTTTCTCTATCTTTTTTAATAGACTTAAGTAGTTCTTCTGAAGGACTATAAATTTGATTGTTGTCAGAAATATTTACTACAACAATGTTACGTTGAATTAACTCTTGTATCTCTTCTTCATTAACTCGGCTGAGAAGTTCCTGAATGTCTTGATTATTAGGTTGATTATCATTCAATACAAGAGAAATAAATACTAATTGATTTATTGAAATATTATACTTGTTTAATAGAGATGTATCTAGTTCTAGTATCATAAGCATTAAAGTTTATGACAATCCTAAAATTTTGATACAATATGTTAGATTCTGTTAAAACAGTTCTAATTGTCTTGGTTGTAATTCTTCAATTATCTTTAGAGCTTCTCTAAGATAATATCTGTAATTAATTTTGCGTTCTTCAATTGGTTTATCATCGAACTTATTCAAAAGAGTAACACCAGATGCAGTAAGCATATTCTGATATGACTTTTCTTTTGCAATATAGCTTTGTCTTCCTACATAAGGTTCATAGTATTCTACTACTTCACCTTCTGCATGACCTGTATATTTCCATTTCCATAAGTATCCACCATTAGTAGATGCATAGAAACGATTAGTTCGCTGTTGTTCTTGGTTCATGTATTCAACATGCCATTGTTTACCAGTTTTCTCAGACATTAAGAATTTACGTATATCTGTACATCCTTTTATAGTGTCTTCTACTGGTATACCATCTACAAAGTACTTTATAATAGCTTCAGGTATTATCTTTGCAGATAATCCTTTACCTAATAGTACTTTAGTAATAAACATACCTTTTGTCTTAATTAAATCAGGATTTTTAGTTTCCCTATATCCTTCTTTAACTGCAATATAGTCATTAATTGCATATTGGTACATAGCTTCAAAACGCTCTTCTTCAAGAGTAAGTCTTGTAAGTTGTTCCCATTCTCGACAAATCTTGTTAGCCTGTTCATATATACTTTTCTTAAGTAATACAAACAGACCATCAGTATTTGCCTGGACGATTCGACATCCTATTTGTGTTAGCTTTTCAGCTAACATTAGCAATAACAACTGTCCATTTATCCTAATTTGCATTACTGCAAAAGGACTGTAACAGAAGTTATGTTGATTTTGTAGATTACCTGACAAACCATTTAACGCTAACTTTAATGTCTCATTTTTCACTTTATCTCCATTATGTTTTGCTTCTATTCTCTCATCTTTAATTTGAGAATATACTTCTAAGAATTCAGGACCTAAATGTTTAGGGTAAAATCCATATTCTATTAACATACTTGGGTATAGTGATGCGACATCGATGTCAATGAGCATTTCGTCTTCTTTAGGAATAATAATTTCAGGATCATTTTTAGAATGAATCCCTCCTACTCCTACAGTATAACGTAAACCATTAAATACGAAGTTGTTTTCATAGCCTTTTCTACCAGGAGACACTATCTGATTTTTCATATCATTTAGTACTTCCTGTAAGATAGGACTATCATAATTAATAAACGGTAGTATTACATCCTTTAATGGTATATAATCCATTGGTGATCTTAATCCCTCAATATCCCACCAGGTTAAACCTGTTTTTTCAAGATACTTTTGAGTCAAAATCTTCATTCCAATGTTTACACCATCCTTACTAAGGACTCGTACACCGTATTCGTCTTCAATAGCTATACGTAAGTCAATATCTTTCTTACATCTATTTAAAAGCTCTGTAGTTGATTCAATATCATTGATATTATAATCAATCATATTGTCAAAATCTTCTAATGGAAGAGGCTTACTCCAATCACATACAAATTCTTGTACATTAGGATATTGCATAGTTACTTGAATTTCTTTCAAACCTACTCTAAGTTTATTAGAGTAAAGCATAGTAAGTAAATCAAAAGTATCAAACCAAATCTGATACTTCCAATGTTTCCAAGCTTCTATATCATCCTCTGTAGAAGTAGTAATAGTCCTACTTAAGTTAAATATAGAACTACATATTGTAGCTACATTATAACTCATGAGTTTGTCTTCATACTCTATAATATAGTTTATTATAGGATTATCATAATGTAGATTATTATATCCACAAAAGATAATCTCAGATTTTATTTCTAAATCTGTAGTATAGAAATCACCCCATTTTATGTAAGAATCTACTTGTTTAAAAAACCTTACTAATTCTCTTAGTTGGTTCTTTCTTTCAGAGATTTCAAACTTATATACTTCTCCTGTTTCTGTATTTTTAACAGAACAGTGAAAGATATTTTGAAATACCTCGATATCGAATACAAATACCGTCTTTCCACGTATTTGCATATCATTAAAGTTTAGTTAGTTGCGGAGATAGGATTCGAACCTATATTTTTAGCTTATGAGACTAATGAGTTACCGTTACTCTACCCCGCAATAAGAGCTAGTTTCCTAGCTCTGGCTTTAATTATTGTTTAATTTCTGTAACTCTAGTAGAAATAAATCTATTCTAGAATCTTCATAGAAGCAATCAACTTTAGTATGTTTCAACTTATTAACTGCTTTAGGGAACATTTTCTGAGCTGCTATGTATATAGCTTGCCCTTCACGTATTTCAGTATTTACTCAAATAAGTTTTGCTGCTTCTCGCTTAATACTGATAATGTCTAACACTGTAATTTCATTCATTATGCTGCTAATTTGGTTTCTTTTTTTGATTTAGTGTCTTGTTTTTCTCGGAATATACAGAAACGATAGTTTCCGCCATTATATTTCTTCATATATTCTGATTTTTCCCAAATTTCAATTCCAGCATAGTTTCGTATTGACTTGCTGAATTCTAAGTTCATAGTTTCAGCTTTCTTGCGAAGTTCCTCTAAACTGAGTCGAGATGGTGTACTACTAAAATCATATGGTAGATTATTACTATCATATAATTTTACTACTAATAAATTAGGACAATCTCCTTGGTTATATTTAGTTACGGCAAGTTTATGCGTTGCTTTCTTAAACATAATACTCTGTATTTTCTCATCATGAATAGCCTTTAGCATTTGCTGTTTAGCTATACGGTTCTCTCTACTATAAGTAGAGTTAATCAGTTTGTCATGATAGTCACTGAAAGGAGCTTTGTCAAAGCGTTCCTTCTTCTCTTTCTCAGTAAGACCGCTATTTCTAATATGCGGTTTACTAAACGTAATATCCTTTAAAATAGGATGTTGAAATGTAGTTCGAGTACGTTTTGTACCACTTTTATCTGTATAAGTTACAGTCTTTGCAATCTTAATAGATTGATTAGCTTCTTTAGAAGACTTACCGGTTTTTGTCCAGTAGTCTATATATGTATTATTTTTCTGTTGATCAGTTTTGTTCATAGTTGTAATATTTTATAAAAAGGAGTAATATTCCTACTACTCCTTTCACTCATTAATTTTTAAAATTTTTATGAAAAACAATAAAGAGTAATGTTATGCTACTAAATACAAAGGTGCAGAATCATCACTCAAATCTGTATTGTCATTGAAATCAGCAATTGCTTTACGCAAACTATTCAATGTTAACAAACATCCATTTTGCATATTACGGAAATATGTACGTGTAAGTTCTTCAGTAATACCTAAATTACGTTTTCCTTTTTTAGCCTTAAGCACAGGATTAATTGTATGCTCTTTAGCCATTTCACCTAGCTTAACATAGAATTCATTTAAAGCTGATAGCTTATAAATGTTAATAATGTTAGCATCCTTAGGAAGATCTTTAAACTTCATTCCCATATTAGCACACTGGATTCGTAACTTAAGAATTACTAGCTCTTCGTACATAGCACGAATATGAGTTAGTAATGCTCGTAAATCATAATTACGAGTAAAACCTTTTTTAACTACATTCTCTGTAGCTATAATTCGCCAGCTACGAGTAATCTCTGCAGTTAATTTATCACGTTTTGTAATGAGTATGTTTGGCTTAATATTTGTTGTAATTGATCTTGTCATATATGTTGATTTTTAAAAAGTTAATACTTGATTAAAATAACGTATATTAGAAATCGCTTACCTGTAGTGCTAGTAGCTCTATCGAAAGAGTAGCTCTAATTATTTCAAGCTTGCCTTATTAACCTTACGGTCATTATCTACTAGCAGATAAAAAAACCAAGAAGCCCTGACCCATCATCTTGGGCTCTTGTGGTTTTATATAAACATCTCCATTTCTTATTCGATACATAATTACTTTAATAACATTTACATCTATTTACTATAGTCTTTACATATCTACTAAATACTCTTTTGATGAGTCTATTCAATTCTAAGCATGGAATAAGCGTACATCTGCTAATACTTATTCATGAATAATTAATCTTCTATGAGATTAATATTGATTGCCATGTCTCCACCACCTAAATTAAGATAGCCAATACATGAGCCTATTTTTTGTCCACGCGCATTTTTTTGCTGTTGCTGTGGATCATCGTCTATCAGCATAGTTTTACTAATTTTGTAATCCCCTTCTGTTACACCTAGAAAAGCATACAAAGCAAATCGATTGATAACTGACTCATAATCATGAGTCTTATAAGCTTCTTCAATAACTTTCTGAGTAAGAATGTTATTGAGATACTTATTTGGCGGTAGATACTTGCTATAAGCTGCAAGCATCATTGTACTCAACTCCCGAAACTCGTAAGTTTTTTTATCCTGAAACAGCCAACTCCACCAATGCTGTCTACTTCTATAAAAGGTTACTGACCCATCGTCATGAACCTTAATAGACTCAGGAATTTCTCCATTAAGAAGAATTTCACTACTAATACGAGTATCTTTCAAAAGGAGTTCAAGTAATAATTTCTTAGAATCAGAAAGTATTTTCATCCTTTACGAGAACTTTTCGTTATTTTTTAATCGGAGTACCGAGCTCGTCATAATAACGATCACAGTTAGAAGCCTGAAGATTGTTAAGTTCCTTCAGCATCTTGGAGAGATTTAACATCTCTTCTGCAATCTGATCAGCCTTTTCCATCTCAAAGCCGTTCAGACGGTTGACATGTTCAGTCAACTTCAGATAATCAGTAAAGAAGATTGGAGCACGACCAGTTGTAGTCGGTTTACTATTGAACTCAATAGCCTGAGCGATAGTTTCATTGTTTACTTCATTGAACTTGGCGGGTCCAATTTTGAACTGCAAAGACGGATCATTGTTCAATTCAATGACCGGCGTACAGCCGTCAGGAAGACAAGTTATACGACTACCCGTAATGTCAATTTCTTCGATTACATACTTCATAATCGGCCGAACAAGACGAAGTTCATTTGCCCGAACTTTGTCATTATATTCCAAATCAGCCGGTTCTGCTTTTACTGTCAGAATCTTCTTACCAATAAGATTCCAAGTTTCTAACTCTGCCCGATACGGAGCAATCATAGCACCGTTAATAGTTGCTTTTTCCATTTTAATATCTCCTACTTGATTTTAAGATTGATTTCTTAGCGAGATACAATCATTTTTTTGTTAATACTAATTTTTAAATTTAGCGTATTACTCTTATTCTGCTAACCTGCTCAGTCTCTTAGAGCCGCTTTAATAAAGCTTTGAAAGAGGTTAATTAATCTCAATAATGTATTCAGTAATACGACGAATTGTTAATGTCTGATAAAATCTGTAATTTACTGTTAATGTGTATAAGTATAGTAGAACTCACTTACTAGATCGTAATGCTATTGCATATTCTGAAGTTTACTTGTAAATCTGTTAATGTCTGATAAAATCTGTAATTTACTTGATTCTTCATACTCAGTATTCCCCGTAGGACTTTACTCATAAGACATATGAGTCAACTGTTCTTCCGCTTATCTACTTTCACTTAAACTTTTACGATATGTTAATTTTTGAAATAATCTGTTAATTATTTCTGAGCTTCGAGATTATACTTAAAAAGGGGACTCGTAACTCTACCGTTTCCCTATATTTGCCGTGCCTTATAACGCGATTAGATGCATTATAAAGAGCCTATCATCATAGTACGATACTACTACAGGCATATAAGCTATTACAACATTCTTATCCTAATAGGACCTGGCGAATGAGGGTCGTTTCTGTTGAGAAACGTTACTAAAACACTTACAAAAAGCCGTCTAATTTTCCAAGACGCCCACTTCCGGACAAATTCACTTCCGACATTGCGATAAATCTCGGGTTACTACTTCACCTCATGGTATTTCCAACCATTCAACGACATACCCTAATGAGAGGTACTAAAGCATCGTTTCAGCGATCTTCTTAGGTAATATGTTGCGCATATTACTTTACGAAATTTCATGTAGCAAGGTTCTTCGATAGCGGGGTGGCTTGTAAGCTTGTCAAACTTACTACCATTGAACTTCCCTATTGTTTTTAAGTTAAATATGTTGGCACTCTCCTTATTTGTTATAGCTGTTCGATTCAGCGTAGGCACTCATTAATAAGTCTTACCTTCTTCATATTCTCTTTAATATGCAAGCTGCTTATTAAGGCAATACACAGACTACTTCCACTCTGCTTCGTGTCGGCCTCTAGGATGCTTTGTAAGATCCTGCTCTATGCTGGAGTGCATAGCTCTTACCAAATTATTTATAGCAAACCTTAGTACTAAAGTAACTTTACTTCAACTTTCCAAGTTTTAATAGTGGTCCTGGCCCACTCCCTTTTCTTTCGAAATAGATATATTTATACTAATCCTATATCTATCAACCAATAGTCTTATTGCGGACTTCAGGCGCTAGTCAGTTTATACTCCAGTGCAAAGCACGTTAGATTTTATAGTGACATTACTGACAAGTCACTTTATTATATAATAACCTTAACTTCATTCTGCTTATTTGTCATAAACAGTATAGTAATTGCAACTATATATGAAATATCTCAAGCTGTAAGACACGCAATTTACTTTCCATAGGGATTTCTCCCAAACAGCTAACTCTTACGTTCACTGTATTGCGTATAGGTTTTGCACCTAATCCAGTTAATCAGTCATATAGCTTCAATACAAATGAAGTTCTATATGGATCATTGCTACTCAGCCATGTCTTGTCTCAATTTCTGCTCATTATTATATAATTTACCCCTTTATATACATATATTTAGACAAATAATGTCCATTCCCAATTGAATCATGCGCTTCGATACGAGTGAAGATTTTAAATATATGTAAAACACTAGGTTAGTATTCTTTGGCCAACGGATTGGTTACCGCCCTGCACAGGGGAGTTTTGGAGACTACCCTAGAATGCTAGTCGATTCAGATTTAAATGACAACATACAGCACGTGTTCACATCCCTTCGTGATTCTGCTTTTGAAATAGCTAAAACGGATATGTATAGAGGTGAACGATACCCCTTTGCCTTGTTTAGATGCGATAGCTGCTCCTTCCACATCTGCGTCTTTTAGTCACCAGTCGGTTCTCACTTATGGGTTACGCACGCTCTCCCATTTTCTTGTTGCTTCTTCAGTTATAGAACAATTTTATAACACAACAAGTTATCATACTATAGTATAAATAGAATAGTGTTTGCTATTACTTATACATTTCAGTATCCTGTATTGCTCACATCACACGGCTTAGTCAGGCTCAAGTAATGAATTTTTACACTTATAGCTCTTATATACCGCTTGTGCATCTCTATTAGCGGTCTGCGTTTATCTTCGGCAGATTACCAGTTTTTAACTGGTAAAGTTTTATTAATAGGCATTAACCTGTTAAAAAACTTAGTTCTATAGGCAATGTCTTCAGGTAAATAAATTACCTTTTCAATTACCTTGGTTTTAAACTCCGGGAGTGTTTCAACGTCCCTTGTAATTGTCACAGAAGTATTATTGACGTCACCGTCAACAGATACAGTCTCATCCTTAAGATTGATATTGATAGACTTAGAATTCAAACCAAGTACGTCTACTGGTGTTTTAGGTACGTCTACCCAACGAATCATAGTCTGACTTGCATCTAAAGTTTGAGACGGAGAATTTGGATCAAATCCAATAAATCCTCCAAGACACACTACGAATAGTGTGATCCACAAATTAATCCGTTTCATATTGATTATTTGTCGGAATAGGCACTTTTGTCTACATAATCTGCAAACCTTGCGATAGGTTTCGCATAATATTTGACAAGTTCTGCGACTTTATCCTTGAGGATACTTGGAGAATCGCCATATGTAGAAACAAGTGTCTTGTAAATAGCAGATGGATGAATAGTTACAAAGCCGTTCTGATCAGCATTCATAACAGTTACTTCATCATCTTTTCCTTTCAGGATAGCATCAATAGCCTTATCTACATTTGCAGTAAGAATACTGAGAGTAACGGCACTGAGTTCTTTCTCTAAGGTTGTTTTGAGATTGTCACCGGCTCTCTCGTTCCATTCCTTCAATTTCTTTTCAGAATTGATTGAAACGATTACCTGAATAAGTTCTGCAATTTCTGCATCACTAACACTCGGACACCAGCCCTTCAACAAGGCATGTGCACCAAGAATGCTATGCTCAGTATTCAACTTGCCTCCTACCATACCTTTTATGCAGGTAAGCAGTGTTGCATCTGCTCCACTCTTAATGAGATTTGCAAGCACAACGGCCTTCTTTTCTTCTTTACTGAATGAGAATGCCTTACGTCCCCATTCAATACCTTGAAGGAAGTTCTTTCCGATACCTTCTTTCTGTGAGAAAATAGTACGGAGAGCTTTCAACTTATCTGCAGCTGGCATATTAGGATCTGGTTCAGGAATTTCTTCCTTAGCTGCAGCTGCATCCTTTCTAGCGTTTTCCTTCACTTCCTCAGGCACTTCCTTGAACTCAAGTACTAACTGACGAGAATTATCATTTGCCTGCATATACTTCACCTTAATGCCAAGGTATTCACCAAGAACGCGTTCTGCTTGTTCACGCATTTCGGCATTAATACGTACTCCCATAGTCTGGAAGTCACCTTCAAGCTGAGTGAAATACTGTACTAAAGCAACAGATGTCATAACGTCAAACTGACGTTTCATTGCTTTTTTTACCTTTTCAGGAGTTTCTGGGTTAGTCAAATACTCGTTCCGAATAATGCCCATAAGCTCAATCGCATGATTCTTGTCAATGCGGTCCTTAGAGCCATCACTACCAAGCATTCCACCTAATGAGGTAGATGTTGTGATAGCAACACTTTCCGGTTTTACTACTTCAGGAACAATAACTTCCCCTTCGGTCTTGGTCTTTTCGTCCTTAACCTGCGGTTTATCTTTGGTTTCTTTGTTTTCCACTACTTCCGCAGGCTTTTCATCAGGTTTCGGCGCTTCTACTGTAGTAGCTACAGTATCTTGAGTCTTTGACGGTTCCTCAACCTTTGCCTTATTTTTCTTAGCTAATTTCTCAGCTTTTTTACTAACTTTTGCCATTTTGATAATGTAGCGCTCCTTCGCTATAAGTTAATAGGTTATATACTTGTAAATAAAATAAATTAACTCTGAGATGTAATCTCTGCAGTCACGAGTCATCTATAAATTTACTTTCAGTTCTCGCTGTAGGTAATCCTTCTGCTTCAGTTACTGTACTGTCACGTTCAGCCTTGTTTTCCTTACTCGTATAGTCCTGATTGCAAGGTAATACATTCCAAACAACGGGTGTATTACTACTATACGTGGGGGCTGATTCTACAGTAACCACTGCAGCTTTCTCAGGAGTAGAAGTACATTCCTTATATACTTCTTTAACTCCTGCACCTACAAGTAAGCCTATTACTAGAATGGCCATTAATCTAGAAAAGGCTTTGGCATCTTTCATCAATCTTGCGATGATGAAACATATCACTATTGCAGCAAGCAATAGACCAAATGAATTTGCCATAATTTGTAAGTATTGGTTAATATTGGTTAAATAATTGTTTTAGTCTTTGTCTTGCCTTGTTTAAACAGGTTTTAACTGTTGCTTCTGGTATGGCAAGCTCTTGTGAAATTTGCTGATAGGATTTCCCATCAAGTCGAGCATATATTAAATCTCTATACTTTTTCTTAAGACGAGGAATACATTCCATAACAATATTAATATTCTGCTGAAATATCATATCATCTTCTGGACTGTGTTCTAATCCACTTAATTGAATCTTTGACTCCTCATCATCAATATAGTTATTTAACTGCTCTTTTTTATTCCGTCTTATATAGTCAATTGCAGTATTAACTGTAATTGTCTTTAACCACATTTCAAATGAAATATGATTAGTATAAGATTGTAACTTTAAATATACTTTAGTAAATACCATAGATGTTATATCATCTGCTGCATCTGAATTATGTACTACATTGTTAGCAGTATACCAGACTGTTTTATAATAGTTATTATAAAGTGTATTAAAAGCTTTTTCGGAACCTTCTCTAGCTTGCTCTACAAGAAGCTTTTCTTCTTCTTTCATAGTAGCTAGATTTTTAGTGGACTACGGCTAACTCAATAGCCGTAATCCTAGGATCAGAAAGGAAGGATGTAATCCAATATATATTGATTAATTACAGCTTTTCTTTTCCAATAGAGTTCTTTTATCCAATTAGACCATTCTAGTCTTTTATCGGAATCAAGATAAGTTAAATTCATAATCATGTTTACCGCAATTCTTAACTGTACTAACTCTGTTTTAGAGTTTGAGTTATGAATATCAGTAATCATAACATTTAATATCTTACTTTGAACTCTTTTAGCTATAGTAGCTATTTCTGGATGTTTAATCCTAGTAATAAGAGCATTAGGTAATCCATAGAATATTGCACCTTCTATAGAATTATCTTTTACTAACTTATACCAGGTAGAACCTATGTTAAATTTACCACATCCATATACCTTTTCATTTATTATAAATGGTACAGGCATATCAGGTGTAGTTACTATAGGTAACGTACTTGAATAGAACCTATATTCAGGCTCCAATTTATCTTGCAAATACTCAATGACATTCATATTACAACTCTCCTTGAAGCCTTAACCTTGTTTCAATTTGAGCAATAATCATATCTGCCTGAGATTTTGAGAAACCTTTGTTAATGAATACAACTTGAGTTTTCACAATATAATCTTCAGGGAACATCTTTCTGTTGTTCTTATAAGCCTGAATGAAATCGTTAAACTCTTGTTCCGTATACTCAATCTTAGTTCTCTCAGTAGCCTCTAAGCCTAATGCATTTTTGACTGCCTCACTTACAGAGGGATAGTCAAATACATATGACTTCGGATTAGCTACGATGTCTTGTAGTTCAAGACTGTCTTTTTCTAGTACTGTGATAGTACCGTCTTTTTGCATGTCATTCAGTAAAATACCTCTGACAGCAACCAAACATGGCGCAGTGCCTGCAATTCTCACTAGAACACTAATGTTCTTTCCATTGGCTATATATAAGCCTGGTTTTTTAAGTTCTAACATATTTTATTCCTCCTTTTTGAAAAATTTGTCTGCTACTACCTTTGCATCAGATAAAGAAAGTTCATATTTATCCTTAATCTGAGAAAGAAAATCCATTTTACTGATACAAGACTGAGCTAAAGCTTCTAATTCGTCTTTGACTCCTTGAGCGTTAAACTTTACCCAAGGAACAATTTCAATTTTCTTTACCGACATTGTTCTTTATAATTTATAATTTCTAAATCAATTCTTTTCCAAAAATCGTATCCTTCACTAGTTGCTCTTGCATCAAAGCAATCTATAAAAGGACAATTACGAATTAGATGTCTTATGCGTTCAACAGAACGCTTATGCATTCTATTGTTACGCCAGCTTTGAGGTATACAATTTTCATAGATTAAATCTATTACTCTTGTTAGAACTTTGTTCTTTCTAAGAACATAATCCCACTCTTGAGGTAGGATGTCATTGATTGCTTTCTTTACACTCATACTTTACATCTTTTTGAGTTTCACCATAAAAGGAATCTTCATAATTTGTTTCTTTAATGAGAATTAGTAAGTACTCTATGCTAATTCGTGTACTGTTTAAAGCACCTTTTAATACATAATTTCTCATTTGCTTATCGATGTAATTAAGCATTGTTAATACACCAGTAAGATACATAATTGTAAAGTTCCTCTTACGAGCTTTTATTTGTTTAATAGTTCTCATAATTTTGATAATTAAATAGTGGTAAGGAGAGGATTCGAACCTCTCTTCTCTAACCTTATCAGTGTTAGCGTTTCTAAGCCTTATGAAACTACTTACCCCAGCCTTTTACGACAATGGCGAGCCGTTCAGATTATCACGCTACTAAGCGAGTGTAATCTGTTACATAACTTGTATTGCCAGTTATCTGCTTATTGACCTATTCTATTTCCTCTATGTCGCTGTCAAAACCATAATGCCCCGATTGCAGCTCAGTTGCCATTTGTGTTATTTCACACATGAGGAAGAGTTACCCATCACAGGAGCTGCCACTGGTTCGAGTCGAACGAACATAGTGGAGCATACGGGAATCGAACCCGTGTCCAAACGACGATTCAATAGACCTAACAGTCAATGAGTTTATAAGATTAATTAAAGTATAACTCTCGTGCAGAATTAAGCCATCCTTCCAGCTTTATTATTTAACACTGTTCACAGCACTCTCTACAGGTAGGCCTTCGTTATGTTATACAATACTCCTGCTATTTTTATAATTAATCTTATTAGTGGGTATATAGCCGATCAAAGCTATATACCCTTAGTACTACTATCCTATTTATTCGTATTCCTTATTCATAGGCAACCCCTTTCCTTCACCTGACCTAGGTAACAATACCTGGTTGACCGTTGTATAGTCCATTGTACTCTTGCTTATTTCTAAGCTTCCATTAGGGTTTTGGTTGGTAAATAGTAGCTTGGGTTGACTGCACCATACTAACTTGTTTAGGGTTAATAATATAATTCTCTGCCATATGCCTCTGGCGAAGGAGCACTGACAGTAACTGCTTTAGTTTGTGTCCTTTCAGAGTTATCATCTCTAAATTGACATACATCACAATGTTGTTTGTTACATTGTAACGGGCAATCATTCTTAATTAAATTAAGAGTAGTTGCTTTTAATTTCCGGTTACAGATTAATTTACTCACGGCTCATAGATTTGAAAGATTTACGATCATAGGGCTGTAATTTAGCTCTATGTGTCGTTTTCGTTCTCTTGTTTACAGACTTAATCATATAAGCACTGTCTTTAAATGTTTTTCCCATAATTACATTTCGTTAAGGGTTGTTAATGCTGAAATAGCAAGCTTCGGAAGGAATGTTGCATTCATGCCTTTCAGTGCATTGTACTCTCTCGTTGATCGTGGACCAGTAGCAACTGTTTTAAGGATAATAGGCTCAATAGCCTTATCAACAAAAAACGCTTTCCAGAATGCTCCTCTGAATGCTTCTTCTTCAGTAGGATCACCGCATACAACACAAAGCTGCTTACAGGCCTCAATGAAGGCGCTATCGTGGTTCTCACAATCTTCCTTTCCGGCAATATAGCTTTCTTCTATAGCTACAATATTCCCACACTCATGAGGAAATGCTTTAGAGAGTGATCTTTTGATCTCTTCACTAGTGAGTGAATCATTTTTAATACCAAAAATTACTATTCTCATAATATTATTGATTAATATGTTAAAAAACCTATTTTGTTTTGTTTTCTTTCAGCAGGTTGTTTGTTAATTGCAACAGGATCCGGACGGAAGAACTCAATGATAAAGTCATCATAGTTCTCATTTATAATAATACTAAAACTACCTTCTAACGATATTATAGTACTATTATCATCAGGATCTTTAATAATTTGTTTTATGTAGGATTCATTAATCATACTGTTTGTAGTACCGTAGGATATGCCATTTTTAAATATCTTTACTTCACAAACAATATAAGCAGTGTTGTTCTTATAAACTCGTACCATAAGTTAATCTACCTCCTTATAAGTATGCTGATGATAACAAACCCCACAATGCTTGCAATACACTCTATCCTTAAACCGCTTGTTAAGCTCTGTTTTAGGATTAAATTCACTACTCCATTGATGTCCATTAATAAGACAATCAATTTCGTTCATAGCCCTTGTATAGGCTAATGGGCTGCTAAAGAGCTTCTTATGAGCTTCTGATTTAGCCCGAGAACGCATTTTAAATGCTCTCCACTTGAAATAAATTTTTTTTAAAATACTCATCTTTTAAATATTTAAAAGTTAATAACTCAATTGACGACGACCAGGATATTCTGGATTTTTTTGTTGAACAGTTAATATCCACCTTACACTTGTTAATAAGAGACTTGTAAAACGCTTTTTACTTATTTACCGAAACTAGAATAGTCTCAATTTCAATTTTAAGCTCTCGCTTAGTTTTAACTCATAAGCAGAAATAGCTGCAAAACTAAATCTTATTGGAGTACCTGATTTTAACGTCCGCACGATCATAATAAATTATTCTGGTATGCATATTGCCAATAAGTGCATACTCTTATCTGCAATCTTTCAGACTCTTTATTACTTACGCCCCACAGGTTTGTCATCTTCTGAAGACATTCATTTAGGCAATTGCACCTATTCTCACGAACAAGTGCAATAATTATCAATAACTAAATATAAAGGACATTTTTATTCATCTTTAATAGGTATATCAGCCGTAGATTTCCTCGGTATAGAATCTGGTGTAATCTTATTTTGTTTATAAGTATCATTAATTTGTGCACCAAATTCTACATTATCGTAGTCCTTCCTGTTTTGCAAATACTCCTTGGCTATGTCACTATTCGACATTTCAGTGCCTCCTTTCATAAGTATTGCAATAAGGGCTACATCCGGCATATTCATAAATATTGAATCATATCGAGATTGTTCTTTAATATCCTTTCGGAACTGGAGAATGTCATCGATAGTTACTGGTTCGGTATACGTTGTTGTATCCGTAGTTTGTACACTTTCAACCTTATCAGGGTTAATAGCATCTTTAATATCGTCCATAATATTAGTACGTACGCTAATAGCAGTACCGATACTAACAATGAAAGCGATAATACTGAAAATTAGGGCATAAATAAGCCCGTTTTTGTTTTGGCTTTCCATTTTTGATAAATGTTTTTTAGTTAATAATATGAATTAATCAATTCCAAAGATATGTTTCATATACAATGGCTGAAAAGTTTTTGCTGCATATTCTGCTGCTTCTCTGTTAATGAACCTCAAATGAGTACCGACAGAAGCATGCGCATAACTAAGGCCATCGCCAGAATCCAGACCGAACAAACCCGCAGCGGAACCATCTTTAATCTTGTTCCAATTAATATACCACCAACTGTACCATGTTTTAATTGGTTTGTTTTGTTGGTAGACCGGTATCCATGGTTTGTTTCCGTTGGCAATAAAGTTAATTGCTTCAGTGATAGTACTCAGCATGATGTATAACACGACATGCTCATCTAACTTCCTGCGCTTATCAATAGGTTTTTTACCTAATACAGCGCAAGCACTTTTGTAATCTTTTACTTGTTCGAACATAGTTTTGATTAATATTTGTTTAACATTTTAGTTAATTGATTTATCTGACTAATAACTGTATTATAACTAACTCTATCTATACCTTTTAATAGCATAGATAATTGCTTTAGATACTTTATAGATTCTCTTATACAAGAATTAATACTCATTTTAGTAGATATACTAATGGGTATTCTCATTCCAATTTCACGTAATTTATTATTACGAGCCTCAAGTGCTTCTGGATAAGTTCTGAATGTACCTAATTCAAATCTTTCTCCATGTAAGTATATGATTACTCTGTATGGTTTCTTTTTGTTATATCTACAGTAATAGATATACTTTTGGCTTTTACTTCTCATCTTATAGTATCTCCTACAAAATAAGTATTATAATATAGATAATCTCTAACATATACCTCTTTAGTCTTTTTACTAAAAGGGTTCATGAGTTCTAACACATAAGTGTCTGAGTTCCGTATATACTTATTAGTCACAATATAGTTCTTATACTGTGCTTTAAGTTCTATATAGTTGTAATAGTCTTTATTATTAGAATATTTGACTAATGATACTGCTACTATAATTATAACAACTATTATTACTAGTGATTCACTAATAGTAGCAAGTATATTTTCTGAAGTGTTTCTTCTTATAATCATACTATGCTAATCTAATAATTACTTTTGTAGGTTCATTATCTTCCCATTTTACAGATGGAAATAAATCTGGATCTAATATTAGTGCATCAAGATATGCTGTTTCCCATTGAAGACTATTTAACTCTAAATTTTTTATAGGTTTACTCTTGTATAGAAATAAACAATCATTTTTATCTCTTGCAATCCACATTCGAACTGACTTCTTTGGTTTTTCTTTCATACTAAATTGATTTTAGTTAAAATTCTTAGATAGTACCCTACTAGGACTGAGAACCTAGATAACAGTAAGCATCATACTGTTGTTTTATACTCACTCTGTATTGATTACAGAATTAAACTATAGGGCAGAGGTTTGCCTTATTTATATCTTTATTTAGTGACATGTATTCCTCTAATATAATATGAAGGCTAAATATTGATATAAACAAAACAACTACACACACAATTCGACAGCTACCTCTTCATGTGTGCCCATCTGTTTTTCGTTTGGCAATTACTGGAACGAACAGATAAACCGAGCGATAAATGACTATTCTCTAGAAGATTAGTCTACGCTAATTCCTGTATAACACCTTAATGCTAGCAATTTCAGTGTTAGATCGGAAACCTAATTATTATTCAGATTTTTCATTACTTTATATAGTAACTCTAAATACTGAATGTTAAACGGAGCATCATGCTTAATGCACTCCGTTATATGAATAAATGTCAAAATTTGTATAACATAATCAGAATAGTTAAAATTTATTTTCGCGAATCGATATTCTATAGTGTTAAATTCATTATTATATCTAGTATAATCGATAGTATTAAAATGATATCTAGTAACTTCATATTCTACAATATCCGATATAATTTGCAAAGCACTATCCGTATTAGATTGATATTTACTCATTCTAATAGCTAGAACATCTACCATACCATATATGCAATCTTTTTCACTTCCTTTATAGAATTTACTACGATCCATAAAGAAGTTGTCATATTTACAATCAATATGCATATGTACGCTACTATTTTTGGCAATCGCACAATTTTCTTTCATATTAGTTAATAGTATATACAAGCCTTTTAAGCCTTTAATACCATTTAACTGAATACGATTTTCTCGTAGCCTATTAGAAGAGTTGCCATCATAACCTGAATCATATGATACACAGTTATTAAGTAAGATAGCTCTTTGAATCTTATTTGGTGTAGGATATTCCGCATCATGTTCTATTTCAATACCGACATTTAAAGAATTATATTTTCTTCTGTCTTTTAAGGTGTACTTTAAAGTATTACCTTTAACACCTTCAATAGTTTTAACTATCTTACACAGAATATAAGTTATTTCATCTTGCATTTGCAATAACATATTATATGTATTTATAATGTTAGAATGAAATCTTATACCAGTTATATAACAATGATCATGGAGATAACACTCCCCAAAACAAGTATTAAGAACATCTATTAGATTATGATTGCCTCCAGACATACACCAACTTTCAAAATTATCATCATCTAGGTAAGTGTAATCTAAAGAAAATAAGTGATTGCCACAATATGCTCCTCTAACTATTCTTTTATATTCGCTATCTTCTTTCGATATAATATCTTTAATACAAAGCCAGTCTACTTTATCAAATCGAACATCAACGTCTTCTATACAACTTGCCCTTTCTATACCTGGAACATAATATTGAATTGTAGATGATAGGTTTTTTAGTATTCTAGCAATAGCGAGAAGATCTTTCTTATTTTTATTTACTTTCGTTCCTGCAATCAGTTTATATGGCCATATACGATTTATATATTGCCATAATAACTTTCTGTTTCTTTGCTTCATTTTAAAGGCTTCCCATGCCATTGGGGATGAAGCGAGTGCTGTAATGCACGATTCTTGCCACTTAGTCATAATCTTTCTAATTTAATTAAAAAAGAGTTAGATTCCTAAGAACCTAACTCTTTAATCAAAATCTGTATTGAATGAAACTAGTATCGTTCATTTTCTCCTCTACGAGTAGAATTTGAATGATTCTCTGGTTTTTTAGCACTGTCAGCTTGTTCCTTGCCAGCCTCAGCAACAACTTCTTGGCACATCTGACGAAGAGTAGAATCCTCTTTATATGCCTTTGTAGTCTGCAAAGCTACAGCTACTTCTGCCTCGGATGCTCCGTTGTTGATAAGTTTTAATGCCTTTGAATTAGCAGCTAACTTAATACCATTCTCTTTCACGTAATTAATTACACTTTGTCTCATAATTTTGATAATTTTAATTAAACAATATATATTGATATAAAAGACTTTGACTAATTTTATAAGGCATTAGTTTTCATAGGTACAAACTGGAAGATTTATTTAACCTATTACTTAACACACTCGCCACGTGAAGGCTGCCTTATGAGTGCAACTAGTATACCTATATTCACATATAAACATACTAGCAATACTACTCTTAGTATTCCACAAATCCATATTAAGCTAACGGAACATAATAAGTTGAGGACTATCCTACGCTTAGGACTAATAAGTATAACATGATTCAGAAGTTCACTATTGCATTAGTATATGGAAGATTGTTATACTGCATGATTTTAAAGTCTGCACTAATACTATTTTACAGATGAGTATTTTAAGCTTTCCCGTACGTACTTGCTCTGTATGAATAGATATAAGCCCCACATGCTTGTCAAGGATTCTCACCTTAAAGAGGAGAGTATGATTATCCTTTGAACATACTCTCTGGCTTACTGAAAAATGTTATAGGACAGCCACGTCCCTGGATTTTACTTTGTACACTAGCTTTTTCTTCCTATACGGTACATGTCTTTGATTTCTCTGCACTAATACTTAGGTATAAACCTAACTATAAAAGAATTTCCAGAATACTATTTGCAACTATTATTCCTTCTATTGAGATATAGGTTTATTTATATGCGCTCCTAAGATATAAGCCCCACAAAGTTGACACTGATTCACACAGTGTAGAAATAGAGTAAGCGCATTAATATAGCTGTGGAAAACATCACTACAAGCTATGCTAAGAGCTGTCAGATATAAGACCTCATTTTCTCTTACTCTATTAAAATACTTTAGTTCTAACGCCTCTGCGCCTTCATACTACATTTCTAGAATGTCGTAACGCCCCAATTAGGGAGATATACATCATACACGAGTTTTCATATATCATTGTGTTGATATAATAGTTAGAATGCTAAAGTATTGACACTTATTGTTCAGTTAGTGTCAGACTGTCAAGTACCTCATTAAGCCTATCGAGGTAATAGCTTATTCCCATCTATACTTGCTTTGGTTAGTTGCTACTAAAGGATGCACTCACAGCGAACCTAACTGTGTCCTTACCACGTGGATTCATAATCTGTCTTTACTTGTGCATCGTAAATAGGATTATGTTTTTCTTGACTCACACTCATCTCATATACGACTTGTCACGTATCATTGGTGGTTTAAGAAAAGAAGTATAATAATATAGTCCTTAGCGTTACCTAAGTCTTTATAAGGGCATACCTAACTTATATTATTATACTTTAACGTGGTTAAATAATGTCTCACGACATAAGTAGATGATTTGCATTTCATAGAATAATTACTCTGCGAAAATCTATATTATATTATTAGATTCCAAACAAATGGAAGGACACAATACTGATTAGCCATAACGATATTGCTATGGCTAAACAGATAGCAAACTCTTTATTCTTCATTATCTTCTTCTTTACATCCAATCATGATAGCTAATATGCCTACGTACACTGTACTAAAAGCAGCATAGCAACCCATTCCTGCCTTAGTTGTTGGACCGAGAGAAGATAGTATAATAAGAGTTAATACTATATACACAAAGAAAATAATAAAACCTTTCATAATATATAATGTTTTAGTTAGTAATTTCCTGACTATGATATGCATCTTCAATATCTGCCTTTAATTGTTCTTTGTCATATATATTGTACCAATCACATAGATTGTCACAATATTCTTCAAAGTCATTAAATGCAGTATGCATTGAGTTAGAAGTACTATTTAATACAGCTGCATATAATGCTATTGCCTTACTTCTTTGTGCATATTTGAGTGTCTTAAAAGAATTAAAAACTACATCACAAGATATATTAAAGACTAGTTGTTTCTTGCCTTTTATGCGTTCTACTGTATAAGCTGTGAATTCTTCCATATATATTGAATTTAGTTATTTGCATTTTACACCTAAAACTTATTAGTCGTCATACCTTTCTGATTATGGTCAGAACCACTTTGACTTAGAACCTATGTCTTATGCTACAAGGCAGCGTAGGTAATCCATTACAATGTAAGGTGGACTTAATAAGAAACTGGTGCCCTCAATGTCTTGGGATTGTTACACAACTCCGTAGCTTACGCTACTCCGAAGTTATTGAGTTTTTTAAATTGACAGACTACTCTTATTCCCGGTCTGTCAGCGGTGATTATATCTTGATTATTGACTAATTTTCGCTATGTTCACATTCAATTGTGATATGCAGAATGCGCAAGGCTTATTAAGCCCTACGCTTCACACATTGAGAGAAAAAGCCATATATTTTAATCTACTAAAACATACGTACCGTTTTCAAGACCTCTTTTAAAGTTACGTTCGGCAAGTTCCTCCGGTTTACCTTCGACACTGTTTTCTTCGGCATCACAGAACAGCACAAGACTAATATTTGAATATATACGAGGTATTAACTCGGTTGTCTTATACTTTTGTCCTTTTGGAATAACTCTACCGTTAATTCTCGCCGTACCGTCGCTTGTTTTTTCGACTTCTTTTTCATCCGAATAATATTCGCCATCCCTGTTAAGGATATGAAACTTTTTACCGGTATCCCACTGATATAACATAAGGTTAATTTTGCGTTCCTCTGTTACATTATTATCATCGTCTACGGGCATACCACTCTCCAGACTATCGCATAGTTCTCGTGTGGCTGGAAACATGGTTTTCGTGAAATTGTATACCCTACTTTGCATAGCCATAACGTTGATTGTACCATCATCGTTAAAAGCACTCGTAGCGTTTACGTCTCCTACTGTACCAGTAGCACGTATAACATAATACGGTAACTCACGATTTTCGTCTTCTCTCTTTTCAAATTGTTTAACAACACACAACATAAGCAAAAAAGTTTAAAAAGTTAAAAAATGTGAACATAGAAAGGGAACGCCATAGAGCAAAACAGCCATAGGGTGTTCCCTGCCAATACATAATACGGGGGAGTGAATCTTTGCTGGTCACCTCTCGCATCCTTTTTCCCAAAATTTTATTTTATAAAAAATTTTTAATAAATGTTAAATTATATTACAAATTTTAACATTTTGCGTTCATGTATATATGAAATACAATCCACATTATTATATACAGAAGATAGGGGATAGTATAGATTCGCTCCCCTATGTAGAGGTTACTGTTGATAACACTAAGATAATTGTTGTCAATATAAGAGCCGGCCGTGAACTGATTTATAAGGTATACTTTACTAATTTCAGTAAAGAGATTTCCGGCTGGTATCATGATATGAGTACAGATGAAATAGTAATATTTCACTGTTGTGAACACTATGTAAATAGGTTTAATGAAAGATATCTCAGAAGATGTAAAAGAGATGATATAGGTAGAATTAGGATATTCGCCAAACGAATAGCTAAGGCACAGTTAGTTGACCAATCTATCGCAGTAGATCCTAGTAAGAGATTGATAAATATAATAAAGATTAAAGCAAAAGGGGAATACCGGCATCTGCATTTTATAACCTGTTATCAGAGTAAGGAGAAGGTAAAGAAATTATTATCTTAAAAAATGTTAAATTTTGTGTGTTAAATAGCCATAATTGTTCTTAATAAATGTTAAAAAGTTAATATAAAAGGGAACCTAAGTAGTGTTTTATACGTTACTGTCTATACAGTTAAAGACAGTCTAAGACAGATTAGACAGTATTAATAGTCCTTACTTTAGATAATGTCTTTACTTAGTTAAAGTATATATAATACGTATTATGGGAAAAAGAAAAGTAGTTAATAAAATAGAGGCATACTCAGGTATGTACATAAATCATAATAGAAACACTTATCAATTAGTACAAATAGTACAAACAGATACTTCTCAGAAGTATTGTAAAGGTTGTGCTTTATATAATAAAGCTGTCCAGATAGAATTATACAATTGTGTAGACAGGGTTATATACTTAGAAAGGTTGTTTTATGATTGTAGAATATAGACCTTCAGTAGAAGGATTAAAGAATATATATAGCAAACTTCTTACATTAGGTGGTACTATAGATATACCTGAAGTTGGTATTATGACTATAGAATACGATAATTCTGTAAGAGATAAAGTAATAGATTCTTACATGGAAGACGGGGAAACTAAAGGAATGGCTCAATATATAGTAGACTATTTTGAATATATTTATGGGTTATGAAAGAAGAATTCTGGATAGGCTTGATAATTGGTGGTGGTATAGTACATGCAATATATCAGGTTATACTAAACTTTAAGAAGTATGCCAACAAAAGAAAATAAAGTAGTAGAGATTCTAGGTAAGAAATTTGAAGTAGTTAAGACAGACAATGGTAGCTGTGACGGCTGTTATTTCTATACCAGACATTGTGTCCCAAAGGCTTTAAGGAATTGTATTTGGGGTGGAAACATACTGAAATTAATAGAACAAAGATAAAAATTATACGTTATAAAATATATGGAAGATAAAGTACTTGAAACAGTAGTTAACGGTTTAGAATATACTCCTCTGCAGGATATCTTAGTTAAACCTCTTGCGCCTATTATGTTAAAGAAAGAAGTTACTGAAGCAGTTGGTACAGGTGAAAAAGACGTAGACGGTTATGAGAAGTTTGATACTAAGACTGAAGTAAAAGAAGTTGAATCAGAGTGGAGAACCGGTATCGTACTTGCAATTGGGTCTAATCTAGACTCTACTCTCCTCAAATTTGAAGTAGGAGATACTATTGTATTTAATAAGAAATTTGCTAAAGACTTTGATTTATTCAAAGATAGTATGCTGGTAAAATCTTATGATTGTGTTGCAAAGAAAGTTAAGAAATAAGTATTAATGCGTATTAATAGTTGTTGTGGGGCTAGGTCTGCGGATCTAGCCTTTTTTATTGCATTAAGTTAAATAGTTAACAAATGTTAAAATATAGTTACCTTTTTAACACTTCACGTTTATGTAATTGTAACAACTATTAAGACAATTAAAAATAATAATTATTATGGTACAGTATAAAGTAGTAAAAGAGTTTGCTTGTGGTAAGAAAGGTGATATCCTTACTTGGAATGATGAAACAGAAATGTTTGAGTTCTATTTTAAAGACGAAACGAGTGAACGTGCTTTGTTTATGGATAAAGATACTTGTGATGAATATGTTGATGAGGGCTATCTCATTGTACTCGATGATGAGGATGAATGTAGCTGTGACGATACTTTGTTGGAAGAGATGTCAGACAAGCTTGATACGATTGCCAATACGATTGATAGTCTCTTAGAACAGTACGAAACAGATCACAAGAAACTCGAAGAGGCTTATAATAATCAAGAAGTACCTACTTGTGTTAAAGTAGAAGCTGATACAGTTTATTATAACCTTACTAAAGTATTAAACAAGATTAAAGATATTATTAATGAATAAACTTGTAAAGGGATGAATTATATTAACCCTTTTAACTAGCTCTCTGGTATATATAGAATATTAAATAAAATTAATGGTAATTGTTATATTGGCAGTTCTCTAAATGTAGAAAAAAGATATAAACATCATTTATCTACTCTTAGACACAACTCCAGTAGATGTTCTATTTTGTAGAAAGCTTTTAATAAATACGGAGAAGATAATTTTGAATTTCAAGTCATATTATGTTGTAAACCAGAATATAGATTATATTATGAACAACAATTAATAAGAGAACTCAATTCATAGTATAATGTATTTACAAATGTGTCAGATAGTCCTTTACGTCAATTTACTTTTACAGAACAATCTAAGTTAAAAATGTCAATAGCGCATAAAGGAAAAAAATTATCAGAATAGCATAAACACAACATATCATTGGCAAATAAAGGTAGAGTTTTTTCAAAAGAATCTAAAGACAAAATTAGAAAAGCTAAACAAAATACAACTCTTAGTCAAGAAACCATTAAGAAAATGAGTGAAGCTAAAAAAGGCAAACCTTGGAGTGAAAAAAGGAGAGCTGCTTACTTAAAAAAGACATACAATGAACAAATTAGTTAAAACGGTTAAGAAAACAGACCTTTACAGAGAATTCCTCAGATCGCTTGATGGCGTACTTTAGCTTACTGACAGGGAGCAGGATATAATGGTATTACTCATTGAATTAGATATTAATACTCCAAAGCTCCCTGGTTACAGTAAGAATGTTATAAGTACAGAAAACAGACGTTATCTAAAAGCCGCAACAGGCATTACAGGTGATAATCTAAGTAGATATATAGGAAGATTAAGAGATAAAGGTCTGATTGTTAAGGGTAAAGCGGATGATGAATGGATGGTTAATCCTGCTTTGATACCTGAAGTGATTGGAGATAGAGTACAAATTACTATCGTATTACGACTAGACAGAGAATAATATGAATATGGAATATATGTCAATTAAACCAGGTTCTATCCTATTACAAAGAGATTATAATTGGATAGTAAGACTCTGGTACAAGATTAGAAAGAAGAATCTTAAGTATAATAAGTTTATTATATTTACAGATGATTGTGATCTAGTTAGTATTCAAGGTGAGCGTAAAGATGCAGTAGTAGCAGAACCTAAGAAGGCTTATAGTAAAAAGGAACTTAAGAGATTGAATACTATTGTTGATTCTAGTAAGGAAGAAGGTGATTGGTTGTCTTCTAATAAAGCTACAGTAGCAGATCTATTTACAGCTATTAATTGTGTTAGACCTGATACCTTTGAGAATACTAAGGATTTGGATGCTTTCCTTGATAATAAGTATTACACTATTAAGGATTTAGCTGATGAACAAAACTGGAGTGAATATATTTATTGAGTTAAGTAAGAAGTATAACCTACCTACTTAGGTAATAAAAACAATATGTACTCACCCATTCCTGTTTGCTAACAGGAAAATAAGCTAGAGAGATGAAAAACCCTTAATGTTTACTTACTTAGGTAAGATAAAGATAAAGAAGAATCATGAGAGATAGAAAGATAATTAGATTGACAAAGATACCAGAGATTGACATAGTTACAGAATTAATTGAGTATATGGTATACTTTAAACTATCGTATCCTACTGGTAATAAAGATACTTGTGAAGTATAGTTAAATGATGTCTCTAATGAAATCATAACCCCTAGCGTTACTTATAAAATGACAGATGATGTTTACTTATATCTGTATTTACTTAGTAATAAAGCGGTAGCAAACATATATAAAGCAATAAAAGATGATTAGAAAGTATGATTTAGACCTTTATCCCATGTCATTGTATATCGGTACAATATCTGACTTTTACAATAGTAAGAAGAGATTCAAGTTCTATGGAACTGTACAAGATATGTTGATTGATGATGATGGCATACCAGCAGATCCAATGGGTTCAGCAGCAACTACCTTCTTAGTAAAGGAAAGAAAAAGTGGTTATAAAGGAGTTATAACTTTCCTAGATGAAGATAGCAATGGAGCTATAAGTGAGTTTCTATTCAATACAATTGCACATGAGTCAACACATATTACTGATGCAATATGGCAATTAATTGGAGCTCGTGCAGAATCTTTTGATGAAAGAAACGAACCTTATGCATACTTAGTAGGATGGGTAGCCGGTAAGATAGGTCAATACATGATAGACTATATAAGAGACAATGAATAAAATAGATAAAGAAACCTCTCTACAATTACTTAAGTTAGAGAGAGAAAACTCTAAGGAAGCCCCTGAGATCATACAAAAGTTATTAAACTCTGTAGAAAAGGCAGTTGAAGCTGATAAGATATCATACTTTGACTTTATAGAAGATATGATGAAGGGATTGGAAGAAGTATCTGACGAAGATGATTCTTCATTAGAGAAGAGAGAAAAAGTAGTTAACGATATCTGTCAAAAGTTGATTGATAAATATGAAACAGGGAATAAAGAATGACTTTAAAGATAATAAACTCAGATGGGATTTATTGCCTCTAGAAGAATTAGAAGATATCGTTAAAGTATATACTGAAGGATCAAAGAAGTACGGAGTCAATACTTGGCAGTTACTTAAAGATGGTTACTCTAGATATAAAGCCGCATTATTCAGACATCTTGTGTTATTCGAAAAGGGAGAAGAGATGGACAACGAAACCGGTTGTAGACATCTTGCACAGGTAGCTTGGAATGCTATAGCAATGCTCTACTGTAGTAAGCACGGAGAAACTCAGGAATCCTTAATTGACAAACTCAATAACCGCATATCTAAGAAGATTGATGATTGCAATAGCTTATTAGATATACTCGATATAGATAGTATGATTTCTGAAAAGGAACATAAAAATAGAGAAAATATTGAGGAGTGTCAAAAAAAGGAAGAATCTGAGATAAGAGAAAAGCTTGATAATTTAGGGCATGAGCTAAGCAATAGAACTTACAATCGCTATAATATCAAAGCTGAATATATATGCAGAAATAATGACGGAAATTACGATGTATATTATGACATTAGCTCATTAGGAGATATACAGAAAGATATATTTGGAATTAATATTGATAAAGATGTAATACCTTGTGTACATTTTACAGGTAGTACAGATTTTCATACGCTAAATATATTAGTTAATAATTTGATAAGGAGATATGAAGATGAACATAACAAAGGAAAGTTTGGAACAGGAAATGGAGATTTATCAAAGAATGATAGAGAAGTATCAAATGGATCCAGAATATGTAAATCCTAATTGCTCTGAGAAACAAGCTAGAGTAATTCTAGCACGATTACAAAAAGAATATTATACAAGTTATAGAATAGATTAATATGGAAACTATAATTGGAAAAAACTTAGACTTTACATTAATAGGAGATTCGTTTGAAGATCTTAAGTATAAAAGTGAACGATCATGTTGTGAACTTAGTGATATTAGAATCGCTGAGGACGATGGTAGAATTATCATTGATGAGACAACTAATAATGGCGTAAGAGGATATATCCCTTATAAGAAAGGACAAATTATCGGTGTAATTCGTAATTGGGAAGGTAAATACATCAAACGTCCTATTGTATTTGATTCACCTGAATTATTAGCCGTAATACTTGAGATTAAAGAACAAGTAGCAGCATATAAAGAAGAGCAATCAGGAAAAGATGAACCTTGTGAATGTAAAGAACCTTGTTCTAATTTAAAAAGAGTATAAAAGAGACTATTAATGAAATTATTTGATATTCTAGGTGGTAATGTAACAATACACGAAGATGCATTAGCTATTCCAGCATTTAAGAAAATATGGGAAAAAGACAAGGCTGATAAACAACATGCTATAGCAGTTATCAGTTATATAGTCTTTAAGAATAAATGGGATAGTCCATATGTACTTAGTATGACCGAGGATATCTTAGAAGAAGCATTAAAGAAAGAATTTTTCCCAGAAGGTTATCAACTTACTCCAGATGAACTAATAGCTGAAGATACATTTAAGAGATTACAATATACTCGTACTCTTGCAATGTTAAATAGTATTAGACTCAAACTAGATACTTTTACTCAATACTATCACGATAGTCTTGAAGAGGAACTAGATGAAAAGAAGATAGAAAAATACTTAGCAGGATTTGCTAAAGTAAAAGATACATATGTTACTCTAGACTTCTTGGAAAAAGCAGTTAAAGCTGGAGAAATGGATACTACTAGGGTTAAAGGTGATGCTAAGATTAATCCTTTCGAATTACCCACTGGTGTTAGAAAATAACACTGCAGAGATACAAAAAAATAACACTATCGTTTAGATAAACAAATTTAAGAGATTATGAAAAAGACTAATGAACTGCCAGACATAATAGTAGATCTGACAGATGATAATAAGACAGTAGAAGAAGCAATTGCAGAATGTGAAGCTGCACGCCAGGTAATTAAGCCTTGGTATAAAAGAATTACCAAACGTATCAAAGGTTGGTTTAAGAAATAAGGTTAAAACATATTCAATCAGCGACGTTATGTGGCGCGTCTAAAAAGAAGCCACATCTTACTGCCCTATGGTGTAATGGCTAGCACAGGAGGCTCTAACCCTCTTAGTCTGGGTTCGAATCCTAGTGGGGCTACCAATAACTAACTGAAGTATGGCGCGCATACAACGTAACTACCTAAGTCACTTACTGAGTAATTAACAGTAAACACAGCTAATGAAGGTCCGAATCGTAAGTCGGCCAGTTCCTAGGGTCTGGTATAACCTAGAGAGCTATTCTTAGTGCTTTTTGCACTAATTTTAAATTTTATCATAATGAAGTTTTAAGGTTTGAAGAGAAGGGGTCCGTTGTGAAACGTGCCCCTTTTATTATAGTTAAACATGGTCGATTTTAACAAAAGGATATTAAATAGTAATAAATTTAGAAAGCCAGCACTATAGTTTATAGCAACTGGCTCATATTGTCCGTACCCTAAAGGTACGGCTGAATATATGCGTTTCTGGCAGGAAGAGTAGCAGAAATGTATTAATGGTTATACTGCTGATGATGGAGATTTCATTAGTGGCTATAACTATTTTTATTTAAATTACTGTCCTATTTATCGTTAGGTTAATCGCATAGTAGATGGTAAGAATAAATCAGAACACATTGTTACATTCCCTGATTTCTGGGATTATGACTATTACTACTTCCAATGTGTAGAACAATGCAAAGAAGAGGGTAAACATTTGTGTGTATTGAAATCCAGACGTAAGGGTTACTCATACAAATGTGCTGCTATGCTATGTCGTAATTACTATTTAATACCTGATTCTAAGTCATATGTATATGCATCTAATAAATAGTATTTGACAGATGATGGTACTCTTACTAAAGCTTGGGGTTACATGGACTTTATTGACGAACATACTGCATGGAGTAAAAAGAGATCTGTTAGTACTCAGCTTAGACGTAGAGCAGGTATGTGGGTTACTGATGAATACGGTAATAAGATTGAAGTAGGTTATAAGTCTGAAATCATTGGAGTTACTTTGAAAGATAATCCAGACGTAGTACGTGGTAAGATTGCTAATCTTATTATGTTTGAAGAGGCCGGTTCTTTTAAAGAATTAAGTGCGGCATGGCAAATTGCTAGACCTTCTGTAGAGACAGACGGTATAGCATTTGGTACTATGATTGCATATGGTACAGGTGGTGATACGGATTCTAACTTTGCTACACTTAAAGAGATGTTTTATAAGCCAAAAGGATTTAATTGCCTCGAACTTAATAACATCTGGGATGAAGCAGTAGACAACACTAAATGCGGATTCTTTATACCTTAGTATGCCAACATGGATATACGTGACGATAAAGGTAATCGTCTGTATATGGATAATGATGGTAATACTCTGACCTATAAAGCAAGGGAGTATATACTGTCTGAAAGAAAGATAGTTATTGAGAATTCTACTAATTCTGTAGCCGTAGATAGATATATTGCGGAACGTCCTATTACTCCTGCTGAAGCGTGTTTGGAATTCAATGGTAACATATTTCCTAAGAAAGAACTACAAGAACAATTAGCAAGAATACGCACTAATAAGAAGTTAACCAACCATAAACAAATAGGGGATTTAGTGTGGGAATCTGATGGATCCTTAAAGTGGATAGTAAAGAAACAAGGTGATATTACTAAATACCCACTAGGTAAAGACGATGATCCTACTGGTTCTATAGTAATATGGGAACATCCTGTAAAAGATGCTCCTATTGGTTTATATATACTTGGAGTAGACCCTTATGATCACGATTAGTCAGGTACTAATTCTTTAGGTTCTACATTTGTTTATAAGCGTTTTTAGGGCTTTGAAAACTATTACGATATAATTGTAGCTGAATACACTGGAAGACCTTCTACAGCAGAAGAATACTATGAAAATTTACGTAAATTAGCGGTTTATTACAATGGTAGAATTATGTATGAAAATGAGCGCAAAGGCCTGTTTCCATATTTTACTGCTAAGCATTGTGACTACTTGTTGGCTGATTAGCCAGACATTATATCTGATATTGTTGGCAATTCTAAAGTTTAGCGTAAGAAAGGTTGCCACATGAATAAGTAGATAAAGCAATGGGGTGAAGGATTGATCAAAGACTGGCTTAATGAGGAAAAATCCCCAGGGCATAAAAACCTGCATGAGATACTGTCAGAACCGCTATTAGAAGAACTTATAGGTTACAACGATATAGGTAACTTTGACCGTGTCATGGCGTTGATGCAGGTAATGATTTATCGGGAACAACTATACAATGTAGTTGTTAAAGAGAAGAAAAAAAGTAATAGAGAACGACTATTATTCGACGGTCCTCTATTTACTTATGATAATTATAGCTATGACGATAGTTATAATCAAGTCGATGAAGATGTATATACATTTAATTAACAGAATATGATAAGTAAAAATATTGGTTCATTTCCAGTATAGAAACTACCTATGTCAAAGAAGACAAAGGACTGGAAAGAAGCATGCGTAAATTACATAATCGGTAAATCTGGATTTAGTAGTGGCAGTGGTAATAATGGCCGTACTAGATATGAAGAGATGTAGACATACTATGATTTATACAATAGTATCTATAATGAAAAGGATTTACTTTATGTTACTAACCCTTTTAAATAGAAAGACGGCTTCCCAGCTACTGCACAGGACTATAACATAATTAAGCCTAAAGTTGACTTATTACTCGGAGAAGAAACTAAAAGACCCTTTAATTTTAGAGTTGTACGTACTAGCGATAATGCTACTAGTGACATACAAGAGAGAGCTAAGTAGATGCTTACCGATTATATAATGGGTATGATCATGGCTAATATGGGTCCCGAAGAGGCTATGAGATTTCAGCAAGCTATATAGTCTGGAGAAATAATGCCTCCCGAATAGATTCAAAAGTATTTGAATAAAGACTATAAGGATATTGCTGAAACTACTGCATATCATAGCCTCAACTATTTAAAGAACAAACTCAATATAACTCATGAGTTCTATAAAGGATGGAAAGATGCTTTAATTGCTGGAGAAGAGATATACTATGTAGGTATTATTAACGGCAATCCTTACTTAGAGAGAGTAAATCCTTTATACTTTAGTTATGATCAGACTGCAGATTTAGAATTTATACACGACTCAGATTGGTGCTGTCGTAAGATGATTATGTCAGCTACTGAGATATATGATAGATTCTATGACAAAATGTCTGAAAAGCAATTGAATGAGTTGCTTGAGATGATTGAAAACACTAGTAGAGGTGGTATTAATCCAGAAGTAAGAAAGACATCTTTAGACTATCCACATATTAAAACACATACTATTAATGGGTTTACTTCTAATCCATTTGAAGGTAGTGATAATATTAATGTATGGCATTGCTGTTGGAAGTCATTTAAAAAGATAGGATTCGTCACATATTAGGACCCTGAAACTGGCGAGATTGATGAATTACAAGTAGACGAATCCTATAAAGTTACAGGACTAGAAATAAATGTAGAATGGTCTTGGATTATAGAAGTGTGGGAAGGATATAGAGTGGGAGAAGATTTATATATAGGTATACAACCACTTGAATATCAACACATATCTGCAGATAACTTAAACTCTTAGAAATTACCTTATACAGGAGTAGTATATAATAATACCAATAGTTCTCCTAGATCATTAGTAAGTATGATGAAACCTTTACAATACATGTATATTGTACTCTGGTATCGTCTCGAGTTAGCTATGTCTAGAGATAAAGGTAAAGTACCAGTTATTGACGTTACTTAGATACCTAAATCTATGGGTATTGATGTAAATAAGTGGATGCATTACTTAGGAGCTTTAGGTGTTGTCTTTATTAATCCATATGAAGAAGGTTGGGATATACCTGGTCGTGAGGGAGGTAAGCCTTCGTAGTTCAATCAGTTCTAGGCATTAGATTTAAGTATGGCTAATACTATTGATTAGTATATTAATCTAATGAATAAGATTGAAGACATGGTATCTGAAATCTCAGGAGTAAGTAAACAACGTGAGGGTTCTATTGCGTCTAATGAATTAGTAGGTAATGTAGAACGTTCTGTGGTACAATCTGCTCATATTACTGAGCCTTGGTTCTGGGTACATAATTAGGTAAAGAAAGAAGCTCTTACTATGCTTCTAGATACATCAAAAGTAGCATGGAAAGATAATAAGCGTTGTCTTCATTATATATTAGATGATGCTACTAGAGCATTTATAACACTATCTGATGAATTCTTCTATGAAGATATGGATGTATTTGTAGATGATACAACCAAGAATCAACAACAGGTAGAGGCTCTTAAACAGCTTATGCAACCTGCTATGCAGAATGGTGCTAGCTTACTTGATATTGCTGAAATTATTACTATGGACAACGTTAGTATGATTAAGCAACGTCTTGAAGAAATTGAGCAAAAGCGTATGGAGCAACAGCAACAGATGGAACAAGCTCAAGCTGAACGCGAAATGCAAATGCAACAGATGCAGAATGAGATGGAGGAAGAGAAACTTATGATCGAGGAAGCTAAGTTAGATACTGAAAATCGTAAATTAGACCTTGAAAAATATAAGATAGATACTGACGCTAATACTAAGATTGCAGTTGCTCAAATTAATGCGTATAGAGGTTCTGAGAATATGGATCAAGACGGTAACGGAATACCTGATGTGATCGAGATAGGCAAACAAGCAATTGAACAACAGAAGGTTAATTCTGATGCAGCATCTAAACGATTTGAGTTGAATAATAAGAGACGTGAAATTGAAATGAAACGTGATGTTGAAAACAAGAAAATTCAACTTGAAAAGGATAAGATGAAGCAAGAAATGGAATTGCAGAAATAGAAAGATAAAGCTGCAATGGAGCGTGAGAAATTGAAAGCAAAAACGGCTCTGAAGAATAAGACTAATGCAGAAGCAGCTAGAAGTAAGAAATAATGGCGGGAGTTTATTAGATATTTAATACTGAAACTAATAAGAGATACATTGGCAGTTCTATAGATGTTGAAAGAAGATTAAAAGAGCATAAAAGAAATCTTAAAGCACATAGACACAGTAATCAACATCTATAGAATGCTTGGAATAAGTATGAAGAATACTTAATATTTGAGCCTTTAGAATATTGCGAACCAGATCAATGTTTAAAACTTGAATAGCAGTACATAGATTACTATGATTCAGCTAATAGAGAATTTGGATATAACATAGATGCACAAGCTGCATCAGCTGGAAAACACTTATCTGAAGAAACTAAGTAGAAGTTGAGTGTAGCAAGAAAAGGCAAAAAATTACCTCCAGATGTAGTATAGAAAATTCGTGAGGCTAATACTGGTAAAAGAAAACCAAAATAGTCTGATACAATGAAAGAAAAATATAATAATGGTTATTCTATTCCTCGATATCCAGATATGTCTGAATAGAAGAGAAAGGAATGGAGTGAACACTTATCATAGAGTTCTATAAAACGGTATTCTAATATTAACAACAGACCAGAGGGATATTATATTAAATGTATATTTAGTAATGATATTAAGTATTATCCATCTCTCAAAGAAGCTTCGCGTAAGTTAGGTATAGATAAAGGTGGTATTAAATATGCTTTAGAATATAAAGAAGGTTATATGAATAAACTTAAATGCACCTTTATACGAATAAGTAAAGAAGAATTTTGGAATAATTATGAAGATAATTAAGAATAAGTTTATACCTTTTAAAGGTTATAAATTGATAAATCTGTTTGGTGTTATATTCCAGAGAAATGATGCTGTAGTTACAATGACAGAGTATAACCATGAGAAAATCCATTTGAAATAGATGCAAGAAATGTTGTGGATTGGTTTCTACTTATGGTATGCTATAGAATATCTTTGTATAATGCTGTCCTGTAAATGGAATAAACAGAGTGATAGATATCACGATGTTAGCTTCGAAGAAGAAGCACATAATAATGATAAGAATCTAAACTATTGTAAAGAGCGTAAGCACTATGCATGGTTTAAGTATTTGAAAATAGGTAGTTATAAAAGTAAAAAGGAGAAATAATTATGGCATGTGGTGGAAAGAAATCCGGCGGTAAAAAAGGAAAAGGCGGAAAAGGTAGTAAATGATTGAATTATGGATAAACAAGCATTTAAATAGAGAATGCAGAACCTAAAGTCTTACCGGGAGAATAATCCCGGTAAAGGCTATTGGGATTGGAAAGTACAAGCCTATCAGAATGGTGGCAGACATGCTTTAGGTGTTGGTTAGGTATTTGCCTCACTTGCTGATATGTTGTTCAATAAGGAAAGAAGAACACCAGCTATAGCAGCTGCTGCATATTATACTATACATCAAACTCAGAATGACCCAGTATTAGCTCCAGTTGAAGCGCCACTTGTAGAACCTATAGCAGATGCAATAAAGAGTGTAGACGAAACTCCATATGATCCAGGAGAAGTGTTTCTATTATCTCCTGAAAATCAAAAGAAGCAGATGACAAAGAATCCTAATTATAGAGTAGTAGATACTAACAGTGAGGAAGACCCCTATGGAATTGTAAGAAGAGCTGCTAACTATCACAAAGAAATTCATGGAGAAGTACCTGTGTATGAGTATATTGCTGATTCTGACACAACTATTAAAAGAAGTAATTTAATTCCAGTAGGAACATTACCTCTAGGTGAATATACTCCGGAATTAGCAGATGAAGAGTTAAAGGCATTATTATCATATCGTAAGGGAGAATATTTTACTGATGAAGAAATATACAATTATATGAACGAATTAATAATTCGACTTCACAAAGACGAAATATACGACAATGAATATAATGCCACAGTATCCAATACCTAGCTATAAGTACGGAGGGATACATATAAAGAAAAAGAATAGAGGTAAATTTACAAAGTCTGCCAAAGCCGCAGGTCAAAGTGTACAAGAACATGCACACAGTGTAATGAATAATCCAAAAGCCTCTACTCTATAGAGACGCAGAGCTAATTTTGCTATTCAGGCTAAGAAGTGGGCTAAGAAGAGAAAAAAGAAATAAATCTAATTATTAAATAATTATGGAAAATAAGAACACATTAAATGGTTTTGAGGCTATTCTTGAAAGCCTTAATCCTAATGTAGGTGCTAATAAAACTAAAGAAATTGATAATATCGATAATGAATTTGATGCAGTTGAAGAGCTGACAGATGAGGAGTTGGAAGCACTACGAGGTAAAGCAAGTAAGAAATCTACAAATAACAAAGAAGATGAAGAAGAGGAAGAAGATGATGTAGATGACAAAGGTGAAGAAGACGACGACATTGAAACTAATGAGCCTTCAAAAACTAAGAAGTCTAGTAAGAAGACAACTAAGACTGACAAGGATAATGACACTGTGGATGAGAAAGGAGAGGAAGATGATATAGATTCCGATGATGGAACTACTTCCGAAGAACTAATCGTTAACTTCTTTGATTCATTGTCTGAACAATTGGGTTGGTCTGATGTAGAAGATGAAGATAAGCCTAAGACTGCAGAAGACCTTATTGAATATTTTAAAGATGTAATTGAAGAAAACTCTGTACCTCAGTATGCAAGTGAGGAAGTAGAGAAACTTGATGAATTTGTACGCAATGGAGGTAACCTTAAAGATTATTTTAGTATTGACGCTGATATTGATCTTGACAATATCGAGGTGGAGGATAACGAAATAAATCAGAAATTAGTTATAAAGGAGTTTTTGAAAGAGAAAGGCCTCTCTGCTAAACTGATTGATAAGAAGATTACCAAGTATGAAGATGCTGGTATTCTTGAAGATGAAGCTGTGGATGCATTAGAGGCTCTTAAAGACATCAAAGCTGAAAGGAAGGAAAAGCTATTAGAGGAGCAACAAAAGTCTGCTAGAGAGGCTTAGAAGCAGCAACAGACATTCTTTAATAACGTTGTCTCTGAAATAAAAGGCATGGATAGCATTTATGGTATTGAAATTCCAGAAAAAGACAAACGAGCTTTGTTGGAATATATATTTAAACCTGATGCAGAAGGTGTTACCAAGTATCAGAAAGATTATGCTAAAAGCCTTAAGAATTTGATTACTTCCGCTTACTTTACTATGAAGGGTGATAGTTTGATTACTATTGCAAAGCAGAAAGGTAAGAAAGACGCTCTAGATAATTTCAAAAATAGTTTGAGAGGAAGTGGAGTTACTAAGAAGTCTAGGAAGCAAGTTATAAACAATGACAGTACCTCAACTATTTGGGATACTTTTGCACGACAACTACGTGTCGCATAATAAAATTAAAACAAATAAATTAAATTACTAGTATTTTTATGGATAACAGTATTCTTAACAATCTGCAACTATACAAAGGTAAGTGGTTTTCTGACCTGATTGATACTGCGAAGATTTCTGTAGCTTCTCAGTAGAATCCGTATCAGGTTTCTACCATTCTGTCTTATGTATTCGGTACTAAAGATAGTGGCTATAGCACTTCTTTGGATATGTTGACAGGTGGTCTTGGCAACGTTATGACTATCGATCAGCCTTCATTTGAATGGTCTGTAATGATCGATGCTGACCGTGCCGTAACAATTAGAGACGCTAAATGGAATGGCACAGCTATTGCTTCTACTTCTACTGCAGGTTTGGGTAACACACCTATTATGTTGTGGTTGGAAGATAACTGGTTTGGTCCTGGTGCTATTCTTGAGTTTGATAACAAGGAATTCCAAGTACGTGTATCTGGCGCACCTTATCAAGATGGAAATCTGTGGGTATATACTTGTTTTGTAGCCGATGGTCAACCTTCATCTTATATTCCTGCTGAATATCTTGAAGCTGGAAAGCAGGTTTCTCGTCTTGCTTCTGCATATGAGGAATACAGTGAAGAGGGTGATATCTTGAACTATAACACTCACTTCAAGATGCGTAACTACCTTACTACGATTCGTATTAACTACGATATCACTGGTTCTGCCTATTCTACTGTAATGGCTATTGCTCTGAAAGATCCTGCAACTGGTAAGACTTCTTACTTGTGGGCTGATTATCAGGAATGGAAAGCTTTGCGTGAATGGTATAAGAGATGTGAACGTATGTTGGTTTACATGAAGACTAATGTAAACAAAGACGGTTCTTGTAATTTGAAGGGTACTAACGGCCGTCCGGTATTTATCGGTGCTGGTTTGTTGGAACAGATTGCTCCGTCTAACAGACGTTATTACACTCGTTTAACTGGTGAAATGTTGGAAGACTTCTTGTTCGATCTGTCTTACAACTGTCTTGGTACTAACGAACGTAAGTTTGTTGCCTTGACTGGTGAAATGGGTATGCGTGAGTTTGACCGTATCTTGAAAGAGAAGGTAGCTACTATGAATCTGATGGATACAGTATTTGTAACTGGTTCTGGTGATAACCTTACTTTTGGTGGTCAGTTCAAGACTTACAAAATGACCAACGGTATCGAGTTGACTCTGAAGTACTTCCCGCTGTATGACGATACTACTTATAACCGTGAATTGCATCCGGTAACCTTGAAACCGAAGGAATCATATCGTATGACTTTCTTGGATCTTGGTCGTCGTGATGGTGAAGCTAACATCGTTAAAGTAGTACGTAAAGATCGTGAATTCGTAACTTGGTATACTGGTGGTGCTGTAGCTCCGAACGGTTATGCTAAGTCTAAAGATACTCTGAGATCTAACGGTAAAGACGGTTACACCGTATTCTTCCTTGGTGAAATGGGTATCATGTTGAGAGATCCCCGCGCATGTGGCGAATTAATTCTCGAGTGATGTAAAAAACTGACAGTCTGTGGTAACTTTTATTAATTCTATACGTTATATATGTATAAACAATAAAAGTTATAACTTATGGAAAATACATATAGAATTTATAAAATTACCAACAGACTAAACAATAAAATATATATAGGTCAAACTAAAAGAGAAATCTTTAAACGCTTTTCTGATCACATGAGTCACGCTATTAAATCAAAAAGGCCTAATGATTTAAATTGTGCTCTCTATATAGCAGTAAGAGAAGATAAACCAGAAAATTTCAGTGTAGAATTACTTGAAGAATTTACTGGAACAAGACATCAAGCTGATAAAAAAGAAATAGAATGGATTGCCAAACTCAATAGTACTAATCCAGAAATAGGTTATAATACAGATAAAGGCGGTCATGTAATTTCTGAAAAATGTAGAGAAGCTAGAAGACAACAGTTATTAGGATCAAAGTTAACTGGCTCTCAACTAGAGATAGTAAGAGAAAACGGGATGAAGATAGCAAAAGCAGTATATCAATATGACCCAAAGACGGGAGAATTAATAGGAGAATATCCCAGTATTATTGGAGCGTCTAGATCTACAGGATGTGACAGAAGAACCATTCAAAGACAATTAAGTGGAGAATCTAATACAGGCTCTGCTCACTCTTTAGGAAACTTAAAATATATTTGGAGATATAAAGAATAAGCTAATAAAGGCCAGTTTCGGCTGGCCTTTTCTTTTTCCTAACTTGATAGAATCTAATATTTAATATTATGGAAGTAATCGTTAGAATAGTTAAAGTAAATCCTTGGACCGGACTTACAAAATGGCCTACAACATTTGATTATGTAGGACCCTACTGGACTAGATCTGGTAATATCTACACTGGCTTGAGTACAGAAGATGCTCGTAGATTAGAGAAAGCCTTAAATAAAGAAGAAGGTGAGTTGTCTCCTAATAGCGATTTTTGGACTACCTTCGCAGTTAAACTTGGTAAAAGAGATCTAATACTGGATACAGATAAGCCGTTGGATGAATTGCAATATCTGTTCCTTAAAGGTCACAAACGAGTAGCAGATGGATTAGCTAATATGAATCCTTCTAAAGACTATGTACTGATTAATAAAGACTCTGAAGCAGAACAAGCTAATCGTATCAATAAGATTAAGCGTGAAGCATATAGAGAATTAGATAAAATGTCTATTGAAGATATGCGTAAGTGCTTACGTTTATATGGTATGAAATCAGATACTATGTCAAATGAACTCGTTGAAGCTAAGCTTACTGAACAAGTTGAAACAGCACCTGATAAGTTTATGTTGAAATGGGTAAATAACCCAAATAAAGAAATTAACTTTGTTATTGAAGAAGCTATTGCTAAAAATATTATTCGTAAGAATAGAACTCAATACTTCTTTGGTACAGATCTGATTGGTAATGGTATTGACGATGTTATTGTTTACTTGCAAGATAAGAAAAATCAAGACATTAAGTTAGCCATTATGAATGAAATTAAATCCAAATAATGAAGATATCTGATTTACATAAGGCATTTAAAGTTCTCATGGATAAGAATTCAGAGGCAGTAGCTTTCGGTGGCTGCCCTGCATTCCTTCCTGAAGAAATAGATTTGTTTCTTAATTAGGCTTATATAGAAGTAATATGTAATAAGTATACTGGCAATAATACTATGAAAGTAGGATTCGAAGGTGCTGTTAAACGTATTGCTGATTTATAGAAGTTAATTAAGACAGATACTGCACAACCTTTAGTATATCCATACTCTAGCTCTAATGTGCTTACTTTATCTAATTTCTTTAAAGATAATCAAGAACTTAAGAGAATGTTCTATGTAGATTGTGTATTACACTTCAATGATGAAGTTGCTATATGTACACTTATAGATCACGAAAAGGCTAAAGGATTCTTACAGACATATAACAATATGCCTTGGATAGAAACCCCTGTAGCAGTATTAGAAGATAATACATTGAAGATATATATAGATCCTATACGTATGTCTGCTGATACTTATACTGCTGATATTACTTATATTAAGTATCCTCAGAATATAAGCTATACAGACTACAATAAGGATATCACTGAGGTTCCTGATTACATATTAAATGAGGTAATTGATAGAGCTGTAGAAATAGCACTAGAGACTATAGAATCTCAGAGAACACAGACTAAAGTACAACTTGATAGCTTGAATGAATAATGAGTCCACGTGAAATGCAAATAGAGGTAGAAAGAAGACTATAGCTGATTAGTCCTACATTAGCTATTGATAATAAACTACCATCTGATACTATATTATCATTTATTAATGAAGCTGTCGATAAGTTCTGGAAGACTAGATATTCAGGTATCAATTTCAAACAAAGAGGCTTCGAGTAGGACTAGAAACGTACTGATGATTTACGTACTTTGGTTACAAAGTACACTTATAAAGATAATGACATTACTAAGGTTAATCAAGAAACCTATACAGTTACCTTACCTGACGATTATGTAATACTATTAGGTGATACAGCAGGTATAGCTCCTGCAGATGGTATTACTAATGATTGTTGGGAGAAAGATTCTGAAGGTAACTATAAAGTTAAGTATAGTGATACTATAGAAGGTACTATTGAAACTGTAGACAGAATCAAAGAGAATTCATTATCAGAGTATCATCTAAAGTATACTAAAGCTAAACCTATCAAACTCATGTAGGATAATACTATTACTTTATATACTGATGGTAATTATAAGGTAGCTGAATATACTATTGAGTATTTAAAGAAACCAAGTAAAGTAGACCTTAAAGCTAATCCTACTGATGAGTATACAGACCTTCCTAGTCATACTCATATGGAAATAGTTAAATTAGCAGTATAGTTAATATTAGCTACTTTACCAAATTATAATGTATATTCTAATGAAGTAAATTCAATGGAATAACATTAACAGAAAGCGCTTATTGACGTGGAAATTAAACTTTTAAACAAGTTAGGAAAGTAGAAAGTAAGCGAAAATAGACAGAAGCGCTTAATATGTCTAATTTAAAATAACAATTACATTATATGATAACTTCAGTTCACACCGTTCTTATCGGTAAGAAATGTCCTGCTAACTATACTACTGTAGATGATTTGAATGCTGGTGAAGTAGCTTTGTTTGATCAGAATAAAGCTATCCTTAAAACAGCAGCAGAAGCCGCTAAGGCTAGCTCACTCTATGTAGGTGTTGCAGGTGAAAAGATCAATGTTACTATTCCTAATGGTAATGTTGCTTAGAAAGCTAATATTGAATTCTCTAATGAGATTCAGAAGAGTTCTAAACCATCTGCCGTAATCGGTCATTATGTAGAACCTACTCAAGATAAAGTAGTTATTACTTTGACTAATGCTACTATTGTAGCTGGTCACAGATATGTACTTCGTGTATTGTATAAAGATATTGAAGCTAATAACTTCCAATTTACTCATACTTATGAAGTATATGCTGAATCAAATGAAGCACAGAAATTAGCGGAAGCTTTTGTAAAGAAAATTAATGCTCACAAGAATCGTCGTATTCAGGCTGAGAATGTTGCTGCTGTTCTCACTTTGACTGCTATGGTTAAAGATGATAATGAAGGTGTTTATTCTCTGAATGAATACTCTGTAGTAGATATGGAAGTATCTCTGTATCATACTGTTCCTGGTGCATTGCTTGCTAATCAGCCGGAAGCAGTATCTGGTGCTACTATTGCTAAGACTCCAGGTAATCCTGGTAAAGGTTTCTGGAAGCAAGTTCGTGATGCAGAAGTACGCTACATGGGCTATAAAGGTCATGTGTTTACTGGTGCATATCCTGAAGTAGAACAGGCTCGCAAAGTAGTAGAAGGTGCTTCTTATGACTATGCAGTAATTGAAAATGATAACCTGTATCTGAGTAATGACAACCAATATATTAAGACTACTCCGTTGACTACGGAAGTATACTGTCCTAATATGGTTAATTCTATCGTTGATAAAGGTATTCAGTCATTTATCAAAGGTGAAACTGTAGCATAATAAAAACAGTGTTTCAGTGTGCTGACAAGGGCTATGGGGCTAAATAGCCCTGTAGCCTTTTTTTATTTAAAAGTATTAATATGAAGATAACTGGTATAACAATAGTAAAACACAACATAGTAGTAGAATTAGATACAAAGATACCTGATTCAGTAGATTCTAATTTGTATTTATACATAGACACACTGAATAACTATTCTAACAGGAGTTCAGTAAATCCTGATAAGCATTCATATAGATTATTAGTATTAGGTACAGACTATAGCTCTGATGTAAAGATTGACGAATAGAGATTATCTATAGTAATAGATTCTAATAAATTAGAAAATATGTGTATGAGTGCGTTTATTGCTACTATAGATAATTCAAGTCAATTCTTTTTCAATCAAGCTGATATATATTATAAAGAAGTAGAATTACTATGTAAGAACTGTAGTACTTGTTTAGATGATCAGCAAATAGATAGAATGATATTGTTTTTATTGAAACAAGATCTGTTAAGTTACGCTATCAATAATAACTTAATAGACGATGCAGTACAGTATTATACAGATATAGCTAGAATGCTAAATATATGTTTAGATACTAAAACTACATTCTACAATAACCACGATTGCTTTGCTTGTAATAAAACTTGTAGAAACGGAGTTTGTTCATTATGCTAATAGATGATATATATAGAATAGGTAAAGAGTATAACTTAAAAGTTAAGTACAACTCTAATCAAGGTATACCTTGTATACGTAAATGGGTTTGTGCTAATCATATTGCTCGTCTATTAGAAAGTGATTTAAAGTTTACAGATGAACAAATAGATTGTCTTAGAGCATTGATAAGCAAGTTAGTACATCCTTTGGATGAAATGTGGAAGGATACTTCAGAAACTGATGATAAAGCAATACTGCTAGAACAAAGTTTAGGAGTAGATTTAGGTATAAAAACATTCTATGACGAACTTTTAATTTGTGAAAAATGACTCCATTAGAAGAACAAGTACAGAAAAATACCACATCTATTAAGACTATATCAGATAGTCTAATATAGTATGCTAAAGATACAGACTTAGATAAGTCTAATGAGAATATATCAGCTAATACATCTGATATAGAAGAATTACGTAATAATATAGGCAGTCTACAAACTCAAATTAATCTATAGAATCGTATTGAGTAGATGAAGGATACTAATATAGTAGATGCTGCTAAATTAGACTTACTTTAGTATGATGGTAAAAGATGGTCAAATATTGCTGCTAATAAGGTAGTAACTGGCTTACTTGGTAAATTAGTTGATTTACAAGATGTATCTATTAATAATTTACGTAATGACAATGCATTAGCATGGGATAGTGAATTATAGAAGTGGACTAATAAGAACCTGAATACAGAGATATATGATGATGTATTCTTAAGTAAGATCAAGCCTGATTCTACTGCTTACGAAGTATGGTTTAAAGAATCAGCAATATTTGGTCAAGAAGGTTTTGCATCAGGTCTTACAGGATTTGGTGGTAAGATTGACAGATATGGTCATGCTGAATTTGATAGTCTTACTTTACGTAGATTCCTTGAAGTACCTGAATTGAGATATAATCGTGTAGAGATTCAATTAGGAGATAAGTGGAATGCTCCTGGCGCAGGTGTAATAGAAAGTGTAGAACAAACAGATGAATATTCAGGTGTTATTACACTGAAACTAGAAGAAGGAGAATACGGGGCTGTATCAATGGGTGACTTATGTATGGGTATATATCATTCAGAGAAGACAGATGAAAATGCTGAACACGATGAAGATGATGGTAGAGGTAATAGAAAGTTTGCGGGTTTCTATACTGTTTACTTTGAAGTTACTAACATACTAGATGCACAAAATAAGAAATTTGGTTACAAGCTTAGGCCAGTAGATGATTATTGGAATATGACGTTTCACCCATGTGCTCAAATGAACTTTGTTGCATATGGTAATAAAACTAATGTAGATCGCCAAACATCTTGTTACTCAACTCGTACTTATACACGTTACTTAGTAAACTAGAATACTTGGGATTAGAAGGCTAAGAATATTGCAATGCAATTTGGTAATCTTGATAATCTCAATATGTTTGGTTACGATATGAGAGGATATTCGGCATATCTTAATTCAGTATACTTTACCGGTACTATTACTCAAGTAAAGCCAAACGGAGAAGAGATAAGATATGCTAATGATAGAGGACCTTGGGAACCAGACACTCACTATGATTACTATGATAGAGTAAGTGTATTAGGTTACTTATGGTTATGTGTTAATATAAACGGTACCGATACTAAACCTAGCGATAGTAATCCGGATTGGTTAATGCAGGTATCTAAAGGTGATACAGGAGAAGGTTTAATAGTACGTAGGTCTGAATGGTGGCCTGGTAGACTATATTGCAATGAAAGTGAAGTATCTCCAACAGTACAACCATTGAGGTACTTAGATATTGCTTTAATTAAAGATTTAGGAACTTCTACAGGTTATAAAGCATACAAATGTATATCTACTATAGATAGAGGTCACGGACAAGGCAAACACTTATCTTCTAGTGATAACAAGCCTGGTACTCCCGGTGGAGTTGAATATTGGGAAGAATTAGCTCAGAATGTAGCTAGTATTTATACTGATTTGATTATAGCTAAAAATGCTAAATTAGACTTTATTACTGGTAACTCATTAAGAGTTGGTTATCAAACTGGTAATACTACTAATGATTTTCATGTAGTAGCAGGTATTACTGGTGAAGGTGGTAATGATAACAATTCTGTTCGTATATGGGCCGGTACTACTGAAGAGAATAGGGCTAACGCTCCATTCTTAGTTAGACAAGATGGTAGAATGGTAGCTAATAACGCATCCATAAGGGGAGAAATAGAAGCATTATCTGGTACTATTTAGTCACTTGAAATTACAGGTGTGCTATTTGGTGGTACAGAGACAAACGGAATGAAGCTGTTCTCTAGTTATATAAAGTTTAAGGAAGGTGAAAGAGAAGCATTAATAGGTACTCCTAATTCTTTAGGTTATTCATACTTTGGTTCTTTTAAAAGTAATGCTAATGATTTTAGTACTGCATAGATAAATGATGGTCTGTACTTTGATATTACTGGTAGTTTAATTCGTAATATGGCAATATACGGCTTTGGAAGTTTGTCATTACATGGGGATGTAGTAGGTTATAAACTTGCTTATGCTACAGATCCTACTGAAAACTAGATACTGTATCAATAGTATTCAAGGACTATATTTATAGGTAGTAGCGTTAGACGTATGTGGTATGGATTACCACATCTTGATAGCGTAAAAACAAAGTTAGCCATACAAACTGTTGAATGGGCCGTTCCTGTAACATTTGTTTATAACCCACGTAGTAATCCAAAAGAATGCAATATATGGGGTAGAGGAAATAATGACAGTAATACTAATAGACCTATATTATATGATAATAATGGTAATAGAATAGAATGGATTACTGTGAATGCAGGAGATGTTATGGATTTTCTATTAATATATTCACAAAACAAATATTATGCAATACTTAGAAGTAGATCTATTTAATTATGAAAATAAATTTTGCACAACTGGAAGTATACACTGACATCCAAAAAACAAATAAAATTTGTATGGATGCAAGACAACAATTAGGTGAATTGATTTATGAAGTAGGTAGTGGTATTAAAGCTCATTCGTTAGCTTTAAAGATATATAATTCTGAAGATGAGCTAGAATATACAGATGAAGAAGTACAAGTTATTATGCAATTTGTAAATCAATACTGTAAGCCTGCTATTATAGATGCTATTAATGCATTAAAAACAGAATAAGTAATATGATTACAAAAGGAATTAGAATAAGTCAGTTAGTCGAAAGGAAAGATCTCAATGGTAAAGAAATAATTCCTTTTCAAGATGGCATTCATAATGGTAAGTTAAGTATATAGTCCTTAATAGATTATATAGGGGATATATCTGATAGTGATTTAGAACTACAAGCTTTAATAAAAATATAGAAGTTTGTAGATACAGTATCAGAAATGGACTTACTGTTATATCAAGCTAAAGAAGGAGATATTTACTACTGCAAAGAAAATAAGAAACTATACGTTAGAAGTTTTAATAAGTGGGATATGTTAGACCCACTTACATCTAAAGTATATGTATTAGTAGGTTTAGACGAGTACAACAGAACTAATATCATACATCTTTGGGATGGTAATGATATGGTAGTTATGTCAGAAAGACTATTTATTGGAGAAGTAACTGGTACTGCGTATGATGGTGGTAAAGGTAAGCATTTAGCTGATATAGCTAATAGTTTACCTGATAACGTCATTAGAGAAGTTGCAGACTTTACTACAGATGGTTCAACTGTTACTTTCAACTATGAGTATGACGTTAAACAGGAATCAGGTTTGTTTGATGGTGATGCTCAAGGTAGTAAAACTATTCCATCAGCTACTACTAGTAATGCAGGCGTTATGTCTGCTACAGATAAAGTAAAAGTAGATAAGATAGTTACTGACGGAGATGGTAATAAGTATTTAACTGATAATGGTAATTATCAGGAATTAATAGAAGATACTACAGAAACTATAAAGACTACTGATGCTATACCGGTTGCAGGTGGTCCGTTAGCTGACTTACTTAACAAAGCTGGTATAAACAGTATTAGTCCTGATACAAGCATGTAGGATTTATTTGTATCTTTATTTACTAAAGAATTATGGCCTACTAATCTTGTGTTCAAAGAAGGTACAGTTAGTGCAGCTATTGCAGCTCCTTCATTTACATTAAGTAATACAGGCTTAGTAGAAGTAGGTGCTACTGTTACTATTGGGAAGACTACATTATCTGCTGCTACTATGTCTACTACAGCAAGAACATATAGTGGATTTACTTATGGTTATAGTTCTACTAATGATAATACTAAGGATTCTTCTAATACTACTATAACAGTTAATGCTAGTAACGCTGCTCTAAATTCAGTTAATTATACTATGAAGCGTACTACTAATGGTAGTGTAGAGAATGCTACTGCTAATACTAATCCTGCTTAGGTTACTTTAGATAGCAAGACATTTAAAGCTATTGAAGGTACTAATACAGTAAAAGTAGATATAACTGGGCCTACAGCTAATGCTACATTTGCTTCTATGCCTGTATATTATGCATGTAGTAACTTAGGTAAGACTAGTGAAGAACATAAATCAGTAGCTAAAGATACTATTACTAAGACTAGCTCAACTCCTTCTAATTCCAAAACATTGAATGTTACAGGAGTATATCCTTACTATACTAATAAGGATAATATTACAACATTTGCCAAATTAGGACTGACTACTAATAAAACATTAGATGTTACATTTGTAGCTGAAACAGCAAGCAATAAACACGCATTTAAGATACCAGCTAAGTTCAATGTAACTAAGATTACGCTGTTGAATACACTTAGTGGTAAGTATGAAGACTATAGTGTTAGTAGATTCTCTGTTACTACTGAAACTATAAATGTACAAGGCACTGATGTACAATATAAAGTATATACTCGTAATGATGGAACTAACGGTTCATCTTCATTTAAAATAACATTTGCTTAATTATGAGAGATAGAGGAACGTTTAATTTTAGTGGTAATCTTGAAGTAAAGAAAGATGCCCCTCTCGAAGCTAGATCGTTAGTTAATTCATATGCAGATCTAGTAAAACCAGAGACCTGGACAGATGAATAGGGAGGTATATGGAAATATGACTGTATGTTAGTTTCCTGTAAAGATAGACCTGGTAAAGTATATCAATTATCACCTGGCGCTGACTATACTAAAGAAAGTAGTTGGACACTTATAGGAGATACGTCTGAACTTAATAGTAAAGTACAATAGTTTATAAACAGCAAAGGTGCTCCAAATGGTTTGGCTTCTTTGAATGAAAGTGGTATTATTCCATCTGCTCAATTACCGTCTTATGTAGATGATGTAATAGAAGTTGATACATTTAGTAATCTACCTGGTACTGGCGAATCTGGTAAGATATATATAGTACAAGATACTAATTTAACTTATAGATGGTCAGGTACAGACTATGTAGAAATATCTAAATCATTGGCATTAGGTGAAACTAGTTCTACTGCATATTCTGGAGATAAGGGTAAAGCTACTACAGATAAATTGAATAGAATACCCGATAAACTAATTACTGATACAGTAAATGTAAATCAATCTACTACTGAAGCAGTTTTAAATTTTACTACTTATAGACAAGAAGCATAGCAAGTAGGTAGAAATACTCTTACTATTACTTCAGCTACTATATCTCAAGCAGGTTTAATGTCATCATCAGATAAAACTAAACTGGATGGATTAAAAGATCAAGCTGGTATTACTTCTGATATTGATGCTGTATAGACTAATTTAGAAACACATATTAATAATAAGTCTAATCCTCATGAAGTTACTAAAGATCAAGTAGGATTAGGCAACGTAGATAATACTTCTGATGCTAATAAGCCTATATCTAATGCTACACAAACTGCTCTTAATGGTAAATTTAGTGCTACAGATGGTAATGCTTTAAAGTAGAGAGTAGATAATATACCTGAATTGGTAGCTACCGATATTACTGTCGATAGTGATAACGATAGTGTAAATATATCTTTAGATAAGACGTCTATTGTAGACGGAACATTATCAGAAACAACTATAAACATTAATTCTGCAACAGCTAGTAAAGCTGGTATACTTGTACCTACTGATAAAAGCAAAATAGATAAGATTATTACCAATGGTAATGGTACTAAATACTTATCTGATAATGGTACTTATAAAGAAGTAAGTAGAGGATCTAGTAGTTCTGATATAAATATAATAGAATTACAAGATATTAGAGATATTATTAATATTGTAAATCATGAAAAAGATAGAGCTTCTAGTGATATAAGTTCAGTTTTTGGTGGTTCTGCTAACTTTAGATCTATAGTTAATGATATACTAAAAACACATACTCGATATTTTTTCCACGTTAAAGACACTCCAGATACTAACTGTATACAGTTATCAGGAGTAAATGCTTGGAAAAATATAGATAATACTCAATATGAACTGCATTTTATTTATAATTATTATATATCAGATGGTAATCAAAGAACTTGTAGAAGAGTAACTGTAATTGATAGTGATAATACTGATAGTAATTTATTCATCGTAGAAAATGTGAACGATATGTACGTTCTATCTAAAGATAGAGATAGACGTAAATCAGTATCATTAGTAGGTGAAGGCTTTGATGAAAATCATTGGTATCCTGTATCATTTACTGCTGACCCTAATAGTATTGTACCTCCTTGTAATTTAATAATTTGGAATAGCTTGAATAATGATTCTGCGGGAATAAGCCCTAAACCATCTTGGGCTACAAATAATGGAGGTTTTGTATTGCATATTGATATGACAATTATTGGAAATGGATATGGGCAATATGTATATGCTAGAAATAAATTAAATAATTGGTATGGAGATTGGGGAGGAGAAACAGCAGTTGGAGAAATGCGTTAGACTACACAGACTTCTACATTCTATATATATCTTAGAGGAGGTGCTAATTATTTTTATACTAGTGATTACGCAGACTTAAAAATGACTGCACATTCCTCTGAAGTATTAGATGGATATAACACATACTCTATAAAGGATACACAAGGAGATATAAAAGACTTCTTTGTATACGTTGAAAATGATCTATTTGGAGAAGTTAAAAATTTACAAATAGTGCATGATAATGAGTTTAACTTTGCAAATGATAGTATCGGAAGCTATGTATGGATTAACTATAGATCTAGATATGATTCAGTAACTTCGGCCAAGGCAGTATACGTAGGTAATGGTCAAGCCGGTGCAGATGGAGCTTTTGGTGCAATACATGCTTCAGGCTTCTTTAAAGAATCCGATGTTAGATTAAAATCTAATATAGTTCCATTAAATCACACATTAGATCAAATATGTAATATACCTACTGTAGAATTTGATATGCATGATAAACACCAGATAGGTACTGTTGCATAGGATTTAGAGAATAACTTTGCTGAAATAGTTAATACAGACAGTGATGGTATGAAATCTGTAGATTACTGTATGTTAGGAGTAGTAGCAGTAGAAGGTATTAAACTACTTAAGCAAGAAATTGAAGACTTAAAGAAACAAGTGGAGGAGTTGAAGAATGGAAATGCAATCTTGGGTAGAAATTTATAATAGAATACCAACCAAATATATACAATACTTAAGTGTTCCTCATTCTAATGAATGTCCTACTAGAGCTGAAATAAACCGTAAACTTACTCACGCTTGTACAACAGATTCAAATGAATTGGCAGATTAGGCTTCTATCACATTAAATTTCTCTGAAAGGCCAATATTAACATCTGATTCATTAGCTGAAAATTGGTAGCATAATAGTACTACACAAAGAGATATTCAGTTAAGATACGGTACGACGTATCTTCTTAATAAGTTTTCTATTGGTGAGAATGTTTAGGATTATACATATAATTATACAACCAAAGTTACCGGTCAAACTCAATTCTTTGAAGTGTTAAGGTTAGATAGAGGAATATTGAGTGTAATGCCTTTAAGTAATAATCAAACAAATATGACGCGTACAGCAACAATAGCGGTTACAGCTATGGGTGAAACTACATATATATATCTGTCACAAGACGCAAATCCTTTTAGCTAAATAAATTACTATGGAACCTACAAACGAATTAATTACAAAGTCAGAAGCTTATGCAGAAGGATTCAGTGTTGTACCTAACAATGAATGTATGACAAAAGCTGAGTTTGTTGCTAATCTGCCAACCCCCCCCCATTTCTCATATGACTTTCCATTGGAAAATAAAAGGAGTATTGTAATAATAAATGGTAGCATTGCATCTAAAACTATACAGATAAATGATGATACAGTAGTACTTAATCCTAAAGATGTATGGACAAAATCTTATTATGACACTACTCCAATAGATGTAATTACACAAACAAATTTAGAATTCAGAATGATTCATTCAGAAGGTGATTCTAAAAACAATAATTCACAATGGATTTTTCCTGATGAACATTTAAATGCACAAGCTGGAAACTATTTACTAACTGTCTCACAAACACATGAACTTTATCTAGTATCAGTATTTTATATTACACAGTAAACAATAGAAATAATGAAATATTTTACAATTGAGGAAATGACAAAGTCATCTACAGCAAAAGCTAACGGTATAGACAATACTCCTTCTGATGAAGGAGTATTAAAGCTGTAGAAGCTAATAGAGGCTGTTTTAGACCCTTTAAGGGAATGGTATGGTAAACCTATCAAAGTTAACTCAGGGTATCGCTGTGAGGCTTTAAATAAGGCTGTAGGTAGTAAAGCTAAGAAGAGTTAGCACCTATACGGCGAAGCAGCTGATATTACTGTAGGTAGTAAGACAGAAAATGAGAAGTTATTCAACTATATTAAGGATAATCTTCCATTTGATCAGTTAATAAATGAATCAAACTTCTCTTGGGTTCATGTATCATATAGAGAAGGGAGATTACGTAAACAAGTACTAGCGCTATGAAAACAATCCTATATCAGCCTTTATTTATAAATCCTTAGGCATACTTTGTATTTCCTTAGTTGTATCATATAGAGAAGGGAGATTCCTATATTGAACCTGCTAATATTACTGGGTAGCTTATTATAAATGATTTAACCAAAGTCTTAACTTCAACTCCTACATTAAATGTAGTATAGGATACTAATTAGGTTGATTTTGGTTTATTTAAAGGTAAACATATACGCATTAGCCAATATACCAATATAGGAGCTGTAGTATTAGGTGAATGGTATATACCTGGTACGCCTGAACCTGAACAGCCAGATTGGTTTAAGGAAAGTATAGTTGCTTGGTATTCTCCTTATTGTAAGCAGGGTATGACGAATTTCGATGTTATTGAAAGTTATGCCGACGATTTTACTAAATGGAAAATTGAAAACACAGGAGTTACTTCTACTCAAAAGAAAATAGTTATTGCTGCTGGTACAGAACTAAAATATAATGTCACTTATAAAGGTTTCGGAAATTCTATTGCTGAATTTGATATTAAATATACAGGTAATGCTGTTATAAGATACCAATATAACAAGGAAGATGGTACAACGGGTATTATTACTATTAATAGAAGTGGTATCTATCATTTACCTGCCAGCATTAAAGCTCAAAAGAATTTTGGTTTTTACTGCAATCCTCAAACAGTAACAGAAGAAACTACTATTGAGCAACTTCCTACTTCTATTCTAAAAGACCTTAGCGGCAACGGCAACCACGCCTACCTGTACGGTGGCAAGGGGAAGCTGAATAGCGGAATGGGGCTTTATAAGGTTGATTTTACCTCATATAGAAAAAGTTCAGTTCAAACAGAGGTAAAACCTGATGTTGTTAAAGTTACTCCTAATGCAACTGATTATCTATTTATTCAATATGCCAATTCAGCCGAAATCCCTTCATATAAGATAAAAGTAATAGGGTTAGGAGATAATGTTCTTACGTATCAATATGCAACTGAAAATGGTAGAAAGGAGATTAATATTGTCGAGGGTGAGAATGAATTGCCTACATCTATTAAGGTTAGTAATGATTATCAAATTGGTTATAGATTAACGCCAGGCACAAGTGTTTTTACCATCACCCAAATCCCCGACCACCCCGACCAGCTTTGCTACGACGGCAAGATGTACGCAGTGTGCTACGGCTTCCCGATATTAACGGATTACACGGTGATGGCGGAAAGGACGTGGTTTGAAATTGGTGATAATTCCTGTTTTGCTTCCAAACGTATAGAAGCAAATAAAGGAGCCTTTGCTATTGAATATCGTAAATTATATGCAGAAAACTTTGGTTCATATAATACTATCACTTTTGTTGCTAATAAAAAAGAAATAATTGTTCAATCAAAAGAAAAATATAATGATAAAGATTTAATTGCAGGCAATGAAATAGATACTAATCAATTACTTATTGGCGGTATTAGTTTGAACAATAACAGACTTAATGAACCATATATCGGCTGCCATGGCACCATCATAGTCGCCGACCGCAGCTTCACCGAAGAAGAGATAAACTGGTTAAAACAAAACTGGGATAAGATATGAGAAATAACATCTTAGGTGCGGTGGTCTATCTATCCACCGCCATAGTATTCGGTGGCAGCACTGCACTGCTGATGCTCTTTATCAAGGAGAATAGCGACCGTTGCCACTACTATAACGGCAAATGGAACAAAGCAGACTTACTGTGTGGAGTTGCCGCAATATGTGCTGGTATGGTTGTAAATCATTATTTGTTGAGGTTATGAAAAAAATACCCTGGCTATTAGTTGTATTACTGGCCATCGCTTGTGTGGCGGCTTGGCTCCGCCCGCTCGAGCCTTTACCGGCAGAAATCCGTACCGAAACAAAGATACAGACGGTTGTCAAACTTGACACGGTTCTTATCTCCGCACCGATAGCGGTCTTTTGGCAGATATTGCCGAATGATACAGTGCGTATAGGTGATACCTTGCTTCACCGCAAACGGGTTGTGTATGAAGATAGCTTGTATCATGCGGTGGTGAGCGGGTATGTAGACCCACGGCTGGATAGTATGACTGTGTATCCGAAGACGGTTTATCAGACGGTGACGAATGACGTCTATCATCCGGTACCCATTAAGTCGAAGAAGAAACGTTGGGGATTAGGGTTGCAGGCTGGGTATGGTTATCCGGGCGGTTTCTATGTAGGTGGTGGGGTGAGTTATAATTTGTGGCAATGGTAATTTTAGCAATATAATAGAGGTAAACTTATTGGATTAAGCAACAATAATTCATCAAAATCCCACAAAATACACATTCTTATAAAAATTATATATAGAAAATACACATTTATGAGAAAATTATATATTAATCTATTTGTATGGTAAGAAAGAAATTAACGATGTAGAAGTTGACTTGTAGCTGACACTCTTTCGGGGGCTTAGAGTAAAAAGAAAGCCCCCAACGTTCAAATAATTATTGCCACATAAAAATTTGAAAAAAGCATAAGACACCGCACGTTGGAGGCTTTAATATCTTCAACACGGTATCTTATGCTTTGTTCGTATATAATCAAATATTTTATGTGGCAGGGCAAAGATAAATATAAAATTCAGAAAAACTATGTGTAAGTCAGAAATCTTTGCCGAAACAATCAATCTAGTGGCGCAGGAGACCGAAATACCCGCCAGCCGAATACTATCTTCGGATAAGGATACGGAAACCGTAGACGCCCGCTATCTGCTTGTACAGTTGCTTGTTGAAAGGGGAATGTATCCTTCACAAATAGCTCCTAAAATTCACAAGACCAAACGCGCGATAAACTACATGATTTCCAATTTCCAAGAACGTATGGAAGGCGGGAAAATGTTGAGAATATATTGGGAAAACATTAGGAAAGCGTTGGGAAACAACTGATTTCATGGCAGTACCGGTATTTATACTTTTGTGATGCGGTTGATTTTGACCGTAATACAAAATATAAATCTCTATGGAAAGAACGTATGTCTTCAATCAAGACGGGAACAACGGAAATGGTGGCGGAAGCAAATTAGACATCATGGCTATGTTGCCCAACTTGATGGGAAGTAAGGGTGTAGACCCCGGACTTCTCGCTTTACTGAACCAGGGACGTGGCAGCCAAGACCAATGGGGCGGCTCGTGGTGGTTCATCTGGATTATCCTTTTGTGGTTCTGTTGGGGCGGCAACGGCTTCGGCAACCGCTTTGGCAATGGTGGCGGTCTGCCTGCTGAGCTTAACGGTGATGTCGGTCGTGAATACCTGATGTCAGCCATTCAGGGCAATGGCAATGCCATCAACCAGCTTGCTTCTTCTTTGAACTGCTCTACCCAACAGTTACAGAGCGCCCTGTGCAACATCCAGGGACTTATCGCCAATGTGGGCAATCAGGTGGGCATGTCAAGCCAGCAAATCATCAACGCATTCCAGTCCGGAAATCAGGCTGTTCTTACTCAGATTGCAGATTGCTGCTGCAAGACTCAGAACGCCATTACCACAATGGGCTATGAGAACCAGCTTGCGATGTGCAATCAGACCAACGCGCTTGTCAACACGGCCAATCAGAATGCTCTTTCATTGCGTGACGGTGCGACCGCCAATACCAATGCTATCCTTGCTAAGTTGGACGCTATGCAGAACCAGGCATTGCAGGACAAGATTGCGGCTCTTACAGCAGAAAAAGCCACTTTGACTGCTGAAATCTCCCAACGTAACCAGAATGCTACTATCCTGAATTCAGTAGGACAACAGATTGCTCCTTTGGCAGCAGGCTTGCAGGCATTGCAGTCCGATGTCGATGGAATAAAATGCAAGATGCCTAACACTGTTCCGGTTGTCTACCCTAATATTCAAGCCATCAACACAGATTGTTTCCGTGCTGCGGCTTTCGGTGCTTACGCCGGTGATGCAATGTATGGACGTGGCGGTTGTGGTTGTAACAACTACTGGGGTTAATTCCGGTAAGAAAGGGGGTAATTATGTGGCCTAACTTTTTTACAGGATTTCCTTTCTTGTTCCCTACTATTGGAAGGGCTAATTTCAATACCCTTCCTACGGTAGCCGTAACAGTCGGCACGGAGAACGTGACTTTGGAACTTCCTAACCATGCGTTCCGTAACAGAAGCTATGTAGGCGGTTTCTATGTCAGTCTCCGCCAGGCGATACCTGCCGGCACGACTGCTACACTCCCGATACTGATAGGGACTAACGGGGATACAAGACCGTTGCTGGCTTACAACAATGAGCCGGTGACTGTCGGCAACCTTGCCGGAACGGGCATCTACGAAATCCACTATAACAAGTACACCAATGAGCTGTTCCTTGTCAACGGTGGGTATCGTCCGACAACCGCATCGACACCGACTCCGACAGCAGAAGCAACCGCTCAAAAGAGCAAGTAGTTAACATGGGGCTTTGTGGTTGTTTCCAAAATGGAAATAGCCACACCCTTTTAAAATCAAACCAATATGTTTCAATCACTTCGTACCAATAACCAGTTGTATATACTTCATAAGGATGCTAATCCGTTTATCGAATACGGTCCGGTAGTCAGCGTTTCCGCTCCCAAGCCGAAATATCCTATGGCATCCCCTATGGGACAGTTGCCCCAAATGGAAATGGTTGTGGATGTCGTTGTCTGTATCAACGGGCAGAACACTACTTTCCAAAATCTACCTGCCGGCATGGATATAGCCGACTTCGGGCAGAACGGCAATATCGTGGTGTCATGCTCTCGTGATGCGATGAACAACGAGGTCGCTTCTATGAAACAGAAAAGCATAGACATTATCAATAGCATGGACTTCCACAATTCTGTCATTGCGGGATGTGACAAGATGCTGACGCTCTTGAACCCCGAATTTGCAGAGAAACAACGTCAGGAACAGGAAATATCCTCCCTGAAAGGGCAAATGGCGGAAATGAGCAAGAACATGTCCGACCTTATGGATTTGAACAAACGGCTTATGGAACAACTCGGAGTGGCTGAAACATCTAAAACAAAGAAATAATATGGGAATGTGGGAAATATTGGAAGAAGGACGCGGAGAATATGACCGTGACTTCGGTATGAGAGGCGGTAATCCTATGGAAGAAGCCTATAGAGAGGGTTGCCGTTATGGTTACGAGAAAGCCATGCGTGAGATGCAGGGCGGTGAAATGGGCTATCGTAACAGCGGTGGTTCACGCAGTGGAAGTTATAGCGGCGGCTCAGATATGGGAGAACGCCGTATGCCGGGTTACTTCCCGGAATATCCGGTTTACAACGAACGCCGCGATTCACAGCCTTACGGTGATGATATGGGCGAACGCAGACGCAGACGCGCCAACGGAGAGTTCATGTAATGGAGAGGGGATTATTCCCCTCTTTTGCCAATCACTTAAAATCAGGAAAATATGAAACAAAGATTAGATACATACGACAGAATACCGCCTGCAATGGCTGACTATCTCAGCCAGTACGGATGGCATTTCAGCAAGAAGATGTGCCTATGGGCTGTTTCCCGCATGAAGATGGAAAATAAATCTACGGGTAAAGAAGAAAAGCTGGAGCCAATCAGCAAAGAGCAGGTAGAGGAGCTTCTGAAAAAGTACAGTGTAAACCTGGAGAAGGATGCAGGGTACGACAGTGTTTACGTGGCAAACATGGCGAAGTCGGATTACTACAAAAGTTCTATCACTGACGAAGCCCATCTCGCATTGTTCATTAAGGATTACATAGATGATGTGGACGCTTACAATGGAATGCCTTTCACTCGGTTCTATGCCGACTGCATAGGCTCCGGCAATCCTATCATGTGGGAACAGATGATGTAGCCTATGATAATACAGGAATTTTACATACCGGATTATGATTGGGAAGTAAGGGTATATTATGCGGTGGACTGCTATTATACCGACCGTATCATCGCCGACCTTCAGCGGGTTGGATGCAGGGGGCTGGATTTGGTGAATGCCTATAAGAACATGCGCTCCTGCAATCTGAATACGGGTATCACTTACTCCAATATCCGAAACAGGCAAACCGTAATGGTTATAGCCCTTACTTCTTCCCCGGCAGAGTTTCAAAACTCTTTCGACCATGAAAAGGGGCATCTATGCCGGCATATCTCACGGGCGTTCGGCATCGACCCATACGGGGAAGAGGCGCAGTACCTTAGCGGATATGTGGGACAGAAGATGTTCCCGGTAGCGAAGAAATTTTTGTGTGAACATTGCAGACGTAGCTTATGTGGAAAATAGTACAAGCCATTTTATCAGGCAAATCCCGGGAAGAAGTATATAACATGCTTTCTCCCGAACAGAAAGAGACGCTGAACAGCCTTGCCGCGGCAAATGGTATAAACCGCCAACAACGTAGAAAACTTGAACGTGATGCGAAAAAGGGATTACATAGATGAACTGCTTGAATTGGCGGACAATGTCCTTTACATGGACTATTGCCGCCTTTTCCGGGTTATCCAATGGAACGTTTAGAACGCTTTGAACGGATTCTCCATTGGGTTATACCGCTTGCCGTTTTGGTGAGGGTTATATCTGTATGCCTGTAAGTTTACTATCTGCATTTAACTTTTGTAAGTCCATACTTAGCCAACCTTAGATATATCGTCCTTACACTTACATTCAGCATCTCTGCCATTCTGCGGGGCTGTATATTTTCTTCCTTGTACAACTTGGTAATGTTTTCTTCCGAAAGTGGGTCAACGAAAGGTTTCTTAGGCTCTGTTATCCCCATCCGTTTACGTGCTTTCGCTGCATATGCTTCATTCTGTTTGTCTTTTGTGACGTAAATAACAGTGGTCTTGTTAAGGCGTAGAGGGAATAGCCTTCTTTCCACTTCCTTGTGTTGTTCGGCAAGGCTTTCTACATCCCCGTTGACCGTAGTGTCAATCTTCTTGTATTTGTCCGGGATGCGGGAATGTCTGTCTCTGATTATTCTGTCTGCTCTTCTCATGACTTCTCTTCATTGTCTGAAAACACTAAATTTTGTACTTCTTCTTCCCATATATCTCCCTCATTTCCTTCAAAGTCAAGATATACCGTATCTTTAGGGCTTGGATTGTTGAAACTAGAAAGCATCCCTATTACCTGCATGGGTATGGAAAGTCTTTCTCCTTGTGGTGACGGGAGTTTTATTCTCACCCGGTCACCGATTTTTAATTCTGTTATATCCATTATTTTATTATACTAAATTTATGATACCACTTGTCCGCATGGCTGAACCATCCTATAATGAATGATTTGCCGAAGAGGGTTGCTTTGTATAGTTTACTCATGCGTTTCTTTGTTCTTTAATTTATCAAGGAACTTGCTATCTCCCGAATAATTTACACCGATAGCCTTTTTACTTTCAACAATCTGTTCCAAAAGGGTTATAGCTTCCTTTTTCACTTCTTCTACTTCATTATAACCGCAGGCTTTATCAACCAACTGCTCCATAGTCGATTTAGGCTTGGAAAGCTGTTCTTTGAGCTTGTTTAATCTCCAGTAGCAGTAATCAATTGTGGCGATGTGCTCTAATTTACTCATGGTTATATTATTCATTTATAATTAATTCACACCAACTATTATCGCTTTCCCAAAACCATTGATAGCCGCCAGCGTGTTTACGCTTTCCGGAACAGCAATTCCTGATATTACGGGCGCAAATGCCAGTCTTTCGTTCCGCATCGTTAGAGGACTGGAAAACACCTTGTAACCGTCCGCTCTTTATAGCTACTACTTTCTTTGCATTGCAGCCCGCTATATTAGGGTTTCCCGTTCTCCCTAAAGCTAATCCTTTAATCATACTTTCCCTTTTATGCGAAGGGATGTAATCATCCCATTTCTTCCCCTTGTTATGGGGGATACTTCCTTTCAAAAACCGCCCGTTAATAGGGTTGCGGTTTAATCGCTGTGGAGGTATATATAATTCATTCATCTTTAAATTCAAGTTTTGGGTTACTGGTAGTCTCGATATTCCTTTTCTTTGTCTTAACCATTCTCCGATAAACATCATCAATCAATTGCTTAAGCTCATTGACGTAGCTTTCCATGCTCCAGCCTTCGAGTTGACACACCATTAAATCAAATTCTATTTCTTGTAGCAGCTTTACTTTAAACCTCTCGCGTGCAAAGACATTTACCCGTTGACGCACATTACGGTTAATCATCGGGTCTTGTTTAGGTTCTTTGCTATTGGGGATAGATTTTTTCACGGGGTGATGGTTGTCTGTTATGTTGTTAACATGAACATTCATAGCTTTTACAAGAATTCTTACTCCTCCGTTTAAGACGCTTTTCCCGTTTGTGTAAAAGTCGTATCCGGTCAAAGGAGAACCAGTATGCTTGTCAATGGAGAAGCCTTCAGGCGGTTTATCATAGAGTTCCCAATTCATGTATTTACTCATGGTTGTTTTATTTCAATAACTCAATGTTATCGTGTATGTTGCCAATAACAAGACAATCTTTATTACTAAATGCTTCTCCAAAGAAGTGGAGATATAGCCAACCTTTTTTATCAAGCGCAAATCCGGCATAATGATTACTGTACATAACCTTGCATATATCTCCGTTGCATTCAACAATATCACCTTCGTATATTTCTTCACCGTTCTTATCACATAAGCCGGTGAACTGCCCAACAGTTTCAGCCCATACGTCATCGCACCGGCAGTCTTCCGGAGAATATATCTTTGCCTTGTCTGTGAGGATAAGTCCGTTTTCGTTCCTTCCGGCAGTATAGAAAAAAGAGAGAAATCCATATATCCATTTCCCCGTATCAGTACTTTTCCCTCTGAATTTTATTTCACGTTTCATAATCAATATCTTTTCTCGTTTTTAATCAATCAGTTCAAATTCATAAACGAAGACATAGGGATTACTCTTAAACGTACCCTTGCCAGAAACGCAATCTATTAAGGATGCAAAAGCTTCTAATGGATTACTATATTCCTTGTATTGCCCATAAGGACAATTGGAACGCGTAACTCCATGATGCCAATAATATCTTCCCCATTCACCGTCAGCGGACTTATGAATAGTTTTTATTATTCCTTCTTTCAAGCAGTCTTCGTTAGAGATTTCTTGAAGCCTTTGGATTTTGATGTTGGTAATACGGATGTGATGGGGCATGAAGTCAGCGCGGACAAATAACTTGTTTTTCCAACCGGGTGCAAATTTTGTTTTAGTATAAAATCCTATTCCGTCTTTATCATGAAGTGCGATTTCGGGATTCATACCTAAACTTTTGTAACATTGCGCAATGGCAACAACTTCACCGACTTTATATTTTGGAATATTCCAACCCGTAAAGTCTCCTTTGTCGTTTTTCCAACCAAAAGCATAATTTAATGGAGATACTATGTTCCCGTCATTATCGTAATCATTTGGTTCAAAAACGGGGAATACAATATCATAAGTTTCATTTGGTCTGTCATACTTGCAGACCCTTCTCGTTATAGTCTTCCGACCATCCAATACAGCCTGGGTTAGACTGTATTTATCGTTGAACATTATCTTCTTCATTGTATCTTTCTTTTAACTCTTTCAAAACAATCTCCATGCCTTCATCCAACCCCTTCTTGTAACCGGATATATGCTCACCTATATTGTAGACCAAGCATCCTGCAACGATAAGAACTACTCCTAAAGTTCTATGCCAATAGGGTAGGGATACACTGAACGGTGAGAATGTCAGTCGAAAGTGACCGATGAATAATGCCGATACGATGAATATCGCAAGAAAAAATATTAGGTTTGCTTTCATAATCAATCCTCCACTTTTTCAAAGTGCACATCTTGTTTATCTTGTCTCGTATAAGAAATGCAACGACAATCACTGCATCCCGGTTTACCATCAAAATAGCACTTATCGCATTCGCACATAATATCGCCATCTTTTTTCACGATAATTTTTTCTCCATTATATTCAAATACCTCTCCGATTTTTCTTTCTTGTCCCATAATCAAATCTCCTCTACTTTAAAAGACAATTTCTCAAGTTTCTCAATCTGCTTACGAAGAGAAGCGATTTTCCTAATCTTCATTTCTTCCGCCTTTTTCAACGCTTCGGATTTATCGGTAAATGCGTCTTTCCTTAGGAAGTAAGAATATGAATCATCAATTACATATTCTTCATTTCCAAATTTACTTCTAATAATATCTGCTTCTATCTCTTTAATACCTTTTGTTAAGGCATACTTTGTTATAAATACTTTTGCCATAGTTATAATCATTTATAAGGTTAAAGTGAATTAAGAGAGGCAGCGGACACGGGGCGAACCCAATTATAATTGTCCTGATAGTTGTAGTCATACCTACCGTCGAGCCAATCGAGAATAAAAATGCGTTTGTTTGCTTTTCTTGTAGAACACCAATACCATTCATTTTTCATTGGTTGTTTTCCGCAGATAGTTAAGGCTGCCTTCAGCATAATCTCATGTTCATGCCCTAAGACACTCTCTTGTAGTGTCGGAATGTGCCAACTTAATCCACATAAGTCCAATGCTATGACTTTCTCAGCAATTTCGCTTTCGGATGCAGCCAATGCTTTGGTATTACCTATTCCATCAGTATCCTTCATGCCTTCTTCTGTAGTTGGATATATCTTCCCTGTTTGCTCTTTCTCCCAATCAAGAAGAATATGGGTATCATTATCCATATCTTCCGGATAGAAGAATAAAGCATTGCCATCATGGATAATAACTACACATTGTGCCTGTTCGTTTTCTTCATGCAGTCCCCAAAATTTAGGTTCTACAAAATTCTTATTGACGGTAAAGATGAATACACCATTACCTACATTTTCTTTTGTGTAAATTCCTTTGCTCATAATAGTTATATACTTTTATTCGTTAATCATTAAACAAATCAACAGCTTTCGCAACCCAATACCATATCACGAAATAAAAAGCGTATTTGGCTAATCTTTCGCAAGCTTGTGAAGGCTCTAACCCAACAATGAAATTCCACGTATTATACTCATGTACACAAATTAGATATGATATAATGATAGAAACCAGTATATATATAAATCTTCTCATATAAGTTTTAACGCTTCTTGTATCCCGGCTTCCAGTGCTTCCTCGTAGGTGTCATATACTTTATAGCCATTCCCTTTGTTTATTTCGTTCTCCATCCAGTCGCTTTCTTCTGTTGGAACATTGAAATCACAAAAAGAAAGCTTCCATCTTTTCCCAATAACAGGTTCTACATATACATACACACCTCTTATTTCACGCAGCCACTTTTGGGCGATATACAATACTGGACACAAAAATTCAACTGGTTCGTCATCTATTTCCGTACAACACGACACACTTTGCGGAAGGTCATATTTTGTAATAACCTTATTGCGGTCTATTAGGTGTTCACACTTCCAATCAAACCCTTTATCTTTCAGTAGCTTTGCTGTCTCTAATGTCACAAGTTCTTCGGTCATGGCTATTGTCTTTTCAAATTAATAATCTTCGTTTCGTAGTTGCCAAGTCCCTCTATGCTGGTGCAAATGACTACTATACTATCATTGAGATAAGTTATGCTTCCCTCTCTTGTACGGTGTTCTATAGGGTATTCTCCAGGGTTATTGCACCCGAATAGTGCAACTGTTGCCAAAATGATAATTATTTTCTTCATACTTTAAAGTGTTCAATCAGTTCGCTTACGGTAGCGCCTGTTGTAATGTGTTCTTTATATGGATTATAAATCTCATAACGAGTATTTTCATTCCAAAAAATTTCGTTCTGCATATTTTACCCCTCTTTCTTTTTAATACTTATATCAATTGACAATACATTACTTATCTCTTCCTTAATTGCTTCCCTACATAAATTCCTCAACATAGAGTAATCACCATGCCTTTGTATTTCGTCAGAAACCATGCAGCGAATCCACCTCTCTACATCAACATCATTTCCATAGGTGTTATGAAAGATACGTTTAACTTCCTCTTTCACGATTGGAATTATAATTTCCTTTATATCCTCTTTAGTCAACTTTAGTTCGTTATGAATATAGTTCTTTACTTCTCTGTATCCGTGTTTACTCAATCTTTCCATAATCAATCTCCTTTCTCTTTTAATCGTTCATCTCTACATTGCTAACTTAGGCTCTGATAAAGCCTTTTTCAACCTATTCATTCCTAATTCATAATATTCTTTATCAATCTCAAATCCTATAAACTTCCGATTAGTGTTAATGCAGGCAATAGCGGTTGAGCAACTACCAGCAAAAGGGTCTAATACCACATCACCAGGCTTCGTAGTTAATGCTAATAAACGTTCAAGTAATCTAACAGGCTTCTGCGTGGGATGTATTGCGTTGTGATGGTCGCGCACTACCTTAACAATGGACTTTTCATTCATTCCACATTGCATTGATGACATAACATTACACGACCTATCTCCGATTTTCATATCTCCATGCAGTCCTTGCTTGCCTGCTTTTTTATCTTTATGCAAATCTGTTCTTATTATCGACCTTTCTGTGCATCCACTACTCATGGCTCTGGCTACCGCAGCGCATCTATCCTCATTTTTAAATCCCGGTTGAGCCGATACGTTATACCTGCTAACTCTGTCAAGATTATAAGAAGCGACATTGTTAATAAGAAAATCTTCAACTGCCTTTAATGATATAGGATTATGCAATATAACTTTCAATCTTTTTACATCTTGTAATACAGAATTGACATCACCGTGCTTTGCTTCTATATATGGGATTTTAACCCTATTGATACATCCTTTGCCCAAACTGCTAATACTAATAGTTTCATGTACTCTTAGTAGAGGTAATAAAGGAGAGGTAATATATGATTTATCCCATATAACCTCTTCCTTAAATATAAAACCTAAATCCGCCATTATGGTATTCCATCGGTAAAAAGAAGTACCTCTTCCAAATATAACTACAAATCCAGTCGGCTTAAGTACTCTTTTAAATTCAGCAAACAAATACAGTTCTTCAAACGGACGTTCTAACTTCTGATTCTTTAGGTATAGATATGGTGGGTCAGTGAGAATACAGTCTATACTTGCATTAGGAATGCGTTTAATTCCTTCCTGGCAATCTTCATTGTATATTTTGTTAATTTCTATCATTTCATATTATTTTAATCGTTGTAACACATCCTTGTTGGCTTCAAGTATCTCATCGAAAGAGGGGATAGGCATCCAATGGGTGGGTTTACCATTACGGCATTTCCATTTCCCATTTATAATAAAAGCGACTTCATAAAGGCTCTTGCCTTCATACTCAGACCTAACTAAAACGCTTTTTAACTCTTCCGGCAACCGTTCCTCAACGCTTATCCACGGAGATTGCTTTGCCTGCCATGCTGCGCCAGTAATAAATCCTTCTTTAAATTCATCTGCACCACATTCGCAACAATCGAATGCTGTATTATGACCGTTACAATGTTCGCAATATTCACGTTCTGAACATGGATAGGTTTCATTACAATTATAATGCTTATGAATTGCTTCCCTTGCAGCTTCTTTTATTGTCTGTTTCATATCACTGTTAGTTATACGTTAATCTTTAAAAGCCAATTCTCCATTCATAAGTAATGGCAGCATTGAATCTCTAAGTTCGGAAAGAAGCCTATTCTCTTCATTATTTAGGTAATAAATATGCTGCTTATACATATTCATAAAGAAAGGCATGATGCTTGACAATATTTCCTTATCAGTATTCTCAATACAAAATACTTTACTATTGGAAGATTGAATATACTTATTCTCAATAATTTTCTCTTTTACTTCGTAATTCTTGAATGATGCAAAACTTTCATTCATAGCTTTCACTACTTCATTGGATGATTCGCAATCTTTTATAATTTCTGTAAGTCCAAGACGTTCAGCCCATACCTTATTAACTGTCACCTTAATAACATTACGTTCTCTGATGACACGGTTAATATCTGATATTATAGCGTTGAAGTCTCGATGAATAGTTCCTTTTAATTCTATCGGCAGATATGAGCCAATAGTAAGATTGTATCCCTTTTGCTCCAGTTCTTCGATTGAAAGCCTTTTAGAGAATGAATCCTGTTCTTTTACTGTAAGTTCGCATATAGCAGCAATCTGTTCATCTGAAAAAGTATTAAATTCCTTTTTATAGATGCGGTTGTAATGAGAAGCGCCACCTTCTCCACGTTGTTCTCTTACTTCAACAGATTTCATTCCCTCCGCATTAATCAGCATCACATCTTTACTCGTTTTCTTCTTATCAAACAAAAGTATGCAAGTCGCTACAGAGGTAGACTCAAACATCTTTTCCGGCAAAGAAATAGCAGCTTGCAGCCATCCCTTCTCAATAAAGTATCTCCTGCACTCTTTCTCTTCTTTGCTTGTAAGCACACCTCTGGGAAGAATCAACGCACATCTTTCACTCCTTTGCAGGCAATGCGCCACGAAAGCAAAATTACAAGTGTATTTCTGAGGTAAAGCTTTGATTATTTCTTCAGATACAGGAACTTTTAAATTAAATGGCGGGTTGGAAATGCCTACATCAGCTTTTAGAAATTCTGTTTCCGGAAACATCGGACGCTGTATAACTCCATATGTTGAACCTCTGATTACCTTATATGAAGCGATAATATCACCAGTGAGAATATTCTTGTTTACCACTGTCGCATCAATATTACGAATACAAAGATTAAACAGAAGGATAGGCAATACATTCGTATCCAATTCTTCGCAAACAAACTTTAAATCCGGATTAGTGCACCACTTTTGAATAGTCAGAGAACCGGAACCAGCGCAACAATCGTACACAACTTTCTCGCATGGTGTATAGCTAAGAAAAGCAACCAGCTTAGAAAGAGATACAGGTGTATAATCTTGTTTCTTTTCCTTTCTGTCTGCGTGGTAGAACTGATATACCCTTTGCATCCAATCTACAGTCAAATCAGGGCATAACTCTTTGTACTTCTCAAAATACAAAGTGGGATTCTGAGAAAACAAAGCAAACATAACCTTATCAGGCAGTGTAGTAATACTGCTACATCCGAAGATGTCACATATCTTTAATGTCAATTCTTTTAATTCCATATTTACTCTTTCATTTCTTTCTTTTTGATTTAATCTTGATTGGATTGTTTTTTTGTTCCGGTACCGAACCATTCTAAGCGAAAGCCGTGTATCCGGAGCCAATATTTAAAAGCGGGGATAGTTGTCTGTTTCATAATCAATGACTTTTAATTTTCTTATATTTACCGCACTTCTTGCAGAAATAGTGACGGATGGTGTACCAACTGCTATTACCCCAATCATCAACAACTTCAACTCTCCTCTCAAATAAGTATTCCCACTCGTGGCAACAGAACCATTTCTTTATAATGGCATCAATTAAATTCTTCATAACCAACTGTTCTCCTTTACAATTCTACCATCGTCTAACAACGTGTATAGTTTACCCTTATATGCCAGAGCGAAACACCATTGGTGGCATACTTCAAATATTGATGCAATTTGTATCTGTGCGGGTGTTTCTGCATCTTTTTTTCTATTCTTTTCTTCATGTTACGTCATTAATGTGAATTTCCCCTTTCAAAACTCGCTCTACCTGCCTGTCTATTATTCCTTGGAATTCTATTTGGCAAATAAGAGAACAATCAGGCATGATTTCTTCTGGTATTTCTCCACGGTTAGGAGAAAGCTCATCAAGAAATATTTTTCCCGATTTGTCTTTCAGACACGTTGCACCCACTTCTCGTTCAATTACTGCTATTCGGTTGAATACCTCCGGGAAGTCTTTCCGTATCTTATTCCAATAGCCCATACCACCTTTCACACAACCGATGCAGTTGTTGTTATTGTAACCCATCTTGTACATGGCAGGGATTTCAATGCCAGCTTTCCATAGCATACCCATTGCATCCTTTTTGGTTATCTGTCTTTCAATAAGCGGGAATAACGGCTTTGTATCCGGATATTGTTGCTTTAGGCGAATGGCACGGTTAATCTCTTTCGGGTCAAAATCAAATCCCCAGACTTGACCGTCCCAATTTCCCAACTCTTTTTCCAGCTTGTAACGGACTTGTTTCTTTAGTTCAAATGTACAAGCTGCGCCAGTAGGACCATTAATAAATCTTTTCTTAGCCAACACATCCTCTACGTTGAGATACTTATCGCTTCTGATAGTATGTATCGGGCGATTATACCATCTTCCACAATCAGATAGGAACCGGGTGTTATCAGGATGCCCGGAACCTGTTTCAATATAGTAAATCTGCACATTATCATACAGGCTTAATGCTATCTTACAAGCTACTGCGGATGTTACACCGCAAGAAAACCATGCTATTATCATATAGATTATTTTTAATTCGATTATTATTAATTCGTTCCCGATTGTCTTCCGAAACACACATCTTGCACCATGATGTCTTGATTCAGAACCACTCCTCATCCTTTCCAACCTCTACCGAGAGCCAGTCCATGAGGAGAATTATAAGGTTATAAATAGGTTTCATCTCACTAAACTTTTATCGCATTGGCAATATTATCGGCATCCGACAGTTTTCTTACCAGCACATCAAACGCCGCCGTGCACCGCTCTGTGTTCATATTGACCGTTTCCCCGATTTTCAAACTATCGGAAGCAAGGTTCATCACCCTTGCTACATTGGAAAGCTTCAAATATTCCAACGTAAATCCGTTGAACCGTGCATCTTTCTTCCGAAGTTCTTTAATCCTTTCGTCAAACTGGATGCAGGCGTAATCACACAATGTCCTTGCAAGTTCGAACCTTGCAATCTCTGCGGAATGGGATATGCCGTTATCGTCAAGAGCCTGCTTGAACTGCCAATACAACATATCCACGTGCTTGTTCACTTCTTCCGTGTACTTGTCGTTGCAGTCGGCGAAAAATTCGCTCCGGTCTGAACCGATAACGCTGTTTACAGTACGCTCGTATTCCTTTCTTGCTTTATCGGCATCATTCAAATACCGCTTGAATGCCTGTTTGTAATAAGGCGTTCTCTTCATTGCATGCAGACACTCGATAACCTGCCCGCAACAGATGTCGTTTGTGAGCAGTATGTTGTAGGTGCACAGAACTACAAGGCTCTCATACTTGCTGATTATCTGATTTGCCGTGTCGGTAGTCATTGCCTTGCCTGTTCTGCCTTGTTCATACTCTTGTTTCTGCTCTCTGTTGCAAGTTCATCAATCATGCGCTGATACTTCCTTGCCACCAACGGGCAGCGTATGCGCATTGCATTGTCACGCTGCTGCTCCAATTGTTCGATTTTCTTTTCAAGTTCTATATCCATTATCATTTTTTCTTAAAATTCTCACATATCCTGCCGTATCTGTCACATGCGCATACCCTATGACCTTTAGCCTTACAGAGGCTGAGTTTCCGATAAAGTCTTTGGCGTATGAGCATTGGCGGCAGTGGACGGGAGAGAGGGGTTCTTTTTTCTTTGCCATTATACTCTGTTAGAAAGGCTGTTCCTCTTGGATGGATTCATTCATGTTACCGATTGGTACATAATCCAAATCATAGAATCTGGTTGTCAATGCGTCAAAACCGCATATAAATTTCAGTAATCCGATATTACGCCCTTTGGCAATATCAATCATAGCAGTACCTTTTGTGCTTACATTCTTAAACTCATCCGGATAAGGCTTATCTTTTACTTCCGGCCTATATATGAGAATAACCACATCGGCAGCTTCCGCTATCTGTCCACTATCTCTAAGTCGTGCAAGAGTGGGAACCGGATTAAGATTGTCCCTGTTTAATTGGGAAAGGGCGATAATCCATATATCCAAATCTTTTGCCAAGTTCTTCAATCTTCTCGCTACATCACCCATCTGCTGCTCCTTATTAGCACCTTTCATGTTGACATTCAATATTTGCAGGTAGTCAATCACGGCACCGTCAATATCATGCTTTATCTTCATATAACGGATAGAGGATATAATCGTGTCTATGTTTGATGTACTCCGGTCGTCAAAGTATATGCTTTTCCCTGCAATATTTCCAACCCCTTTGTCAATGGCCTGTATCTGTGAATCGGTAAGTCTCGAATACATGATTTGATTGGCTGGTACTCCACTTTCCATAGAGAGAATACGAGCTGCGATTTGCTCTTTTTTCATCTCCATTGAATACATGGCTATCTTTGCATCCGAACAGGTCGCATTTCGCATCATAGACACTGCCAATGAGGTTTTTCCTTGCGATGTTTCACCTGCAACGATTATCAAATCAGATTTCTGCAATCCTCCGGATTTGGCGTCTATCTTCTCAAATCCTGTTGGTGTTCCAGTCAGTGGCTTGCTGCCGGATAGGTTCTCGTTAATCATTTTGTACACATTTTCAATTCCTTCATTTATCGAAGAAACGGTGGTACTGCTCGATTTGAACAATGAAGCCATATCTTCATTGACCCTTTTTGCCACATCTTCAATATCTTCTGCCTCAGTGTATGAGTTGGAAACAAGATATTGTCCGATTGAATAAAACTTCCTTCGTATGTGTAAATCTTGAAGTCTTGAAGCGTATTGGTAAAGGTCGAATGTATGACACGATACAATATTCATGTATTCAACAATGTCGAACTTTACCCCGTTTTCTTCCAATTTACCCTTTACGAAAACAAGGTCAGCTCTATTCCCTGATGATACAACCTGAATCACCGCCTTGTATATCTCCGCATGGAACGGATTATAGAAACATTCTTCGGTTAGGATGTCCCTTACCATTTCTATGGCATCACGCTCTGCTATGATAGTACCGAGAACGATTTTCTCTGCTTCCTCATCACGTAATTGTACATTAACTTCCATTTTGATATTCAATTTGTTTTAAGACAGCATAATACAAGACATCCCATTTAGAACGTATGTCTGACCTGCCTTCAATGGTGCGCAATGCGCTTTTAAACATCTCATTCCCGTATTTACCCCGTAGTAGCAAGAACTCTTCCTCGGTAGGCAGCCGCATATTTGAAAAACAATAAGAAGCTTGCCTCTTGATGTACGACAAGAATTGGTAGTACCCTTTCTTATCCTCTTTGACAGACAACAATAACTGTTCGTTCGCTGCCTTATACATGTCCGTTTTGGATTTCCCGAGTTCAATATCCAGCCACCTAACAAAATGAGCCATGCCGTCTTTAGGGCTTTTACGGATTTCTCCCTCATTTTGAAGTTTTTCAAAGAATTTTTTGAGATATTCCTGGAAATGTTCCAGGGTAAAGTCCTGATGTCCGGCAGACCTCTTGTTTATTACAACGGTTTCTATCCATGAACTATTGGCGGATAATTCCTCATAACATTCTTTCAGAGGCTTGTCTGATATTTCCGGGAGAAAAGCATCTACTTTATCTCCGTTAGGAGATTCATTAACATTATCATTATCATTAACAGTTAGATTTGTTGCGTCTTGATAGCATTTGTTAGATTTGCTATCATTTGTTAGATTTGTTACATCTTTATTGTAGCGTTTATTCATTGCTTTTTTCCCCGCTTCGCTTCGTTTTGCCACAATATCATTGTACTTGCAGGTATTGTAATCTATTTCTTTTTTAATGAAGGAGAATGCCATTTTAGCCATTGGTTTCAGCTCCAAAATTGTCCCCGATGCAACATACTCAATGATTGCATCGTACACTTCAAGTCTAACCTCCGATGGGTAACCTAATAGTATCTCTTGCCATTCAACATTAAAAATGAAAGATTTCTTTTTTGCTTTTTCTACCATTTTCTTTACTGCTGTAATTGTCGGAAATAAATAAACGCTTTCTATCCATGTATAAATGCAAAATGTTCATCTCCCCGCTTCGGGGACATTTCGGTATATGCTCTATCTCTTTGACAACTTCTTTGATTGAGGGAACTTTAAAGCTATCTTTTATTGTTATCATACATCTTTCAAATAGTCTTCCACCACATTGATAAACTCGTCAAGTGACCGAACAACGACATATTTGGCGCCGATACTTTCAAACTCCTTCTGATAGGCTTTCTGATTCTCCGACTGCCTGCCCGTCTTTGTCTTTAGCTCAACTCCACAGAAAGGATAAAACTTATTCGGTATAAGAAGTATCAAATCGGGGAATCCTGCACGAACGCCCATCTGCTTGAACTTTGCTGCTTCGATTGAATTGCGTTTTCCGCCATTTGGAGAGTGATGGAGAGTTAGTCTATATTTAGGATATGCGTAATCAAACCACTTTACGCAAGCTTTTTGGAGTTTGTCTTCTAAATGTCTCATGCAAATTATGGTAGTTTTAATTTTATTTCATTGATAAGTTCTTCATTGGATATACAATAGCCGGCATTAGCTATGTCGCATAAGTGCCTTTTTAAATCGGCTGGATTGTTAAATTCAATAGGTTGCTCTCCAAAAGGAGTAATAGGGATTCCTTTTTTATATACCACATGCCCTCGTTTTTCTATTTCTTCAATCAAATCTTCATCAGAGGCGACGGTCATAAAATCATCGAGATAATCGTCTATATATATGTCCGTTTCGGTTGTGATTGTAATATACTCTCTTTTTTTCTTCATATATATTTGATTTTAAGTTCCACATCCACCGGCTTATCTTTCATCATGGAGAAAGCATCGAGTGTCCTCTCCTTAGTCAACTGGATAGGTCGGGTCATTATTCCACTTTCTATGTTTTCCAACGGTATCTTCTTTCCGTCATAAGTAATAAGAACCGCAGAAGTTATTACGTAAGGACTCATGTCTTGTATTGTTTCTTTATCTGCCTTGCAATCTTCTTGTTCAGCTTACTTAGACGCTCTGCCTGCTTGCTGTCACCTCCAATATTATGAATGTCTGACTTTCGGTCTGCGATAAGCTTCTGAATGATTGCACCTTCGGATTTGGTTACTGTAAGTTTCATAATGGATTGTATTAGTGGGGAAGTTCCGAATCGAACAGAACACGTTATTTTGCTGGATGGTAAAGGATAATAAACTAATGAATAACTAATACTAATTTTAAAACAAAATAATTGGCAATCAAAAAGAATAACCGCCCAATACGTTCAACGCTACCATATTCCCCATTTTCTCGTCAGTCCCCGTATACAGTGCCATTGGCGTAATCCTGGTTGGGCTTGGCGAGATTGTATGGATAAAATTATTTCCCAAAAACACCTTCATAGGCTATCGCTCCCGGATAGGCGGTCAAGCCACACCGGGATAGTTAACTGTTAGCTGAAATTAAATCACTTAACCCGAACCTTTCACGGGACTTCTGCGTGAGCAGAGGGCTTTCGGTTAATTATATCAAGTCTAAAATCTTTGTCTTTGCAATAGCGTCCAGTTTCATATCTTGAAGCCCCTGTTTCATGTATTCCGCTGCCTTTTTGTTGGCATCGTCCATGTCTTTTGCCGAAAGGAGAACATAGTATTTATTCTCCTTTTCTTTTCCGTTGTCGTCTACGAAAATCTCAACAAGAGTAACCTTATAAAAGAACTCATCTTCCTGCTTTTCGTTGACAATCTCACGTATCTTGCTTCGGCTGATTGCGAAAACATCACAATCGCCATTGTACAGTTCATTGCCTTTCAATTCCACATGACCGAAAAGTTCATCATCAGTTATGTAATGTTCGGTGACTTCTTTTTCATCACCTTTCTCGTTAACCTTGTTTACTTTTAGCTTAAATTCGTATAGCATGATATTATATGTTTATAGGTTACACATCAGAACGGGAGGTCGTCTTCCCCGTCGGTCTGTAAGGTTGGCGCTTCCACCGTAGCTGCGGCATTCCCGGAACCCTCAAATTCATAAGGCTTGAAATCCCCCAGGTAAACCTTTGACTTGGCTTCTGCTTCTGCCTTGTTCGCATCCTTATACTGCTTTGATAAGTATTGTTTGCAGTAATGGGTATTGCCGTATTGGCTCGGCTCTCTACGCTCATTAATATTAACGTTAAGATAGACAGCTTTTGCTTTCAGGTTCTCGTCCATACTTACATAAAGGTCGTTTTCTTCTATCGGAATGACAACGCATTTCTTATTCTTGATTGTTGCTATGCCCGCTTTTTCGAGCTTTAGCAAATTTACGCTTCCGGTTAAATTCATTTTCTATTCAGTATTTGATTAATGATTTTGTTTGCTTCGGTTATCCGTCTCTCAAATTCAGCGATTACGGCATCGTCCCTTGTTATCTCTACAATGTGAATGTTGTGTTTCAAGAAAGGGCAGAAAACTACAAAATCAGCTTTGCTCAATCCTGTACAGGACATCTCCGCTTGTACTTGGTAGAAGTATAGAGGATTTACTGATTTAAGCGTATCGTTATCCTTAACCTCATTCATATACTCCATGAACTTTTTAGGAGTTGGACATTTTATTTCCACCACCTTTCTTAAGCCGTCTTTAATCGCTATGCGGTCGGGAGAAGCGGAGAAGTAAGGTATTGTAGGGTGCTGTATACTTTCGCACTCTTCAAGTTCGCATCTTGTGACAAGCTGGTAACGTTCGGCGGCAAAATCTTCATTTTCGTGTCCGAACTCTATAAACTTGTTGTTGATGCTTACCTGGTTTTGGTATATCTCAAACAGATAATCATCTTCAATATACTTAGGGAGTAGGTTTCTTTCTGCTGCGACTTCATATATGTATGAAAGGGCTGTCTTCCCAAACAGCTCCCCTTTCTTTCCGCTTGTCATTAAGTCCCCGATGCGACTTCCTGTAAAGTTCCCCAGGCGTTGGCGAAGCCATCCAAAACTACCCTGTTCAATCATTTTGTCTCAGTATTAAATAATTCGCCTGTGTTTTCATCGACAACTTCCGCTTCCTGCAAAGCCTCTTTCATTGCATTGCGTCTGGCTTCCTCATTGTCGGGATTATCATTGTACGACACTTCGGCTTCGTCTATGTCGGTTTCTGCCAGGTTATCCTTTATAATAGCCTGGTCGAATGTTTGGGCACGTTGCATTTCAATACTTAAGATACCAAACTTAGAAAGTAGCATTTTTAAAACTGTCTTCTTTGCCATAGAGTCAAAGTCGGTAGACCATATGCCTGTGCCGCGTTTATACGTTTGTGAAAACTTCCTTCCGTGTTTTTCGCAATCTTCCTTGCTCATATAGAGAAACTTCTCAAAACCGTTGATGAGACTGAAATAAGCCATATAGCCTACTATCTTATCAGAAGCGCGTTCTCCAAATTCATATTCTCCGGTAAATCGGTTCGACTTCTTTATCTCCCCCTCATATATCTCATTTACGTTTATTGTCTTATATTGACCGCTACGCATAGCAAGTTGAACAAAACCTCTCCAGCCCATTTGAAATTGCGCTTGATTGCCGTAAGGGACAACGTAAGCAAATCCGAGATTGGGGTTGATAGGTAAATCTAAAGTAGCTGCTACCACAGCGGCATTCATGATAGACTGTGGTTCTGCCTTTTGAAGCAATGTATTGCTATTGGCAACCGCTACTATCGAACTGATAAATCCCGGCGCTTTCTTTCCGAGAATTTCTTTGAAACGTGCTTTCACATTGTCATTCGCAAGCATTGATTTAAGCTGCGGGATTGTCGTTATTGTACTCATTATAAATGTTTTTTAGTTTAACAATATCTTGGTAGTCCTTGACTAACGCAAAGAAACATCCTTTCGTCTTCGAGTTCGTCAGGTGTATAATCATATTGATTACATTCGAGTTCTGCGCGCAGCTCCTCAATGTCTTCCTCTATAAGATAAATGATTTCTTCTTTTGAAGAATACCCATACTTGGGAAGATAGTCCAAATCGCAAGCTTTGACTTCGTTTAGCTCCTTGTACAGTTCTTCAAGTTCATTTTCCATTGTATTGTGTTTTTAAACCGCCCGTACAAGGTTAAAGGGAAGCGGTGCGCACTTCGCTTCTCTCACGGCTTTTAGAAGGTCGGCTTTCGTATTGCTTCTTAGCCCCATTGCGTAGCCGGATTGGCATGCGCCAGCATTTTTAGCGCGGGTCAAGAGTTCTTCTTTTAATTCTTCAAATGTTTTCATATGATTGTTATCTTATCCTATCTGGATGTCTTTCCAAATGTCAATAAATTGTTTTGCCGAATATTCCGCAAGTTCGCATGTTTTATAACAAAGGCGAGACCCGCAACCCGCATACGCAGACTCATCATCGTAACTCGAAACGTCGAAAGCGAAAGAGGAAGGAGACATAATGAAATAGGGATAATACTTGTTCTCATCCGAGTTATCCCAGTCTGCTTTCCAGCCTTCATTCAGAGCTTCCGTAATAACTTCCATTTTATATAACGCAATGAAATGCCTGCGCATGTCTTTGGGTAAATCTGAAAAATCAGGGACACCTTTTCTTCCTGTTTCTTCCATTGCGTCTTCAAACGTTTTGATTCTATCCATTACGTTTTGATTGGCAAATATTTCTTTGCCGTATAGATTTTCAAGCATCTGCTTTCCTTTATTGTCCGCTTCTCTCCAAGCCTTTAAAGCGTTCTTTTTATCTACATTTAAAGTCATAATTGTAAGTTTATAGGGTTATAGAATAAATTGTTTCCACAAATCAATGAATTGCTTCCCGCAATAATTGGAAAGCTTTTCGCTTTTCAAACAAAGGCGAGACCCGCAACCCGCATTCGCATACGCATTAGCGCAAGCCGAACCGCAGAAAGCGAAAGAGGAAGGAGACCCATTAGGCTCGAACCACGGATACCAGCGTCTCACGTTTGCATCGCATACATCAGCTTTCCAACCTTCGTTTAGGGCTTCTATAATTAGAGTCAGCTTTTGGTAAGCAATATCGTGTTCCGTTAAGCCTAATTCCAATAGCTTTTTCTCATCGAGTGGTTCCCTTCCCAACTCGTGGCAAGCATCAAGGTAGGTTTTCACTCTTTCTGTAACGTCTTGTGAAAAGAAATCTTTTCCAAAGGATTCTTCCAATACTGTTTTTAGTTCTTTTGAACCGCTCCGATATAGTTCACGGGCTTTTTGTTCACTTAATTGTAATGTTTTCATATGATTGTTATTAATTGGTTTCAAGAAAAACCGGACTATCTTCACAGACCGCCCGGCTACGACTAAACAAATACTTCATCTGTAGTGAAGATGTTGCGACACCCGGACTCGAACCGGGACGAGTTGTCAAGCTCCACACATCTAAGGTTTGACATTCCTATCATAGAGTGCTGCGTCTACCATTCCACCATGTCGCAGTGTTTCCCGACCAGCACGTGGACGGGACTGTCTACATTAAAAAGCTATCATGAATTATTCACCCTTACAGGCTTTGTTCCCCTGAACCAATTCGATTGGCAACATCACGTTATTATCAGGGGATTTTCTTAATTTTGTGTCGCCAAACTAAAAATTAAGAAATATGGATTTATCAGAATTAATCAAATGCTACAATATGGAGCATAAGTCTTTGTTTACCGCTTTTGCGGTATCGTTCCCCGTCTTATTTACTGTCTTGTATCTGTACATACCCGAGTTTGCCAACTTGGAGTTTTATGAACAGGTTGTTTTCTCAGCCACTGCATCTATCATTTGCGTGTATATATCGTACCTTTTTGTTGCCGTTGCGTATATAGCGGCAAGAATTCGATATAAACCCCAATACTTATTCCTACTTTCGGGTACCGTCATCGCCTCCTCCCTTCTTATCTTCTTTCCTGCTAATTACAATCTTGGATATAGATATGTGATAAGGATTTTCTTTCTTACATATATCTTCTTTTACGGATTTATTGCATTTGGCTTCTTGATTGTCAGAGCATGCGTGAATTGCTTTGTCTATTATTTTCGTCATCAAATAGACAAAAATAATGCCGCATCCGAACCCGAGAAAGAAAACGAAGAATAGATTAATATAGTTGAAAAGCGTATCCATTGCTGTTACAATTTAGTTAACTCCCGTGGGCGTTCCGATGGTTGCCTTACTACTCTCAAACATCTATTGAGAGCCACGGGATAATTACATATTACTTCAATTTTCTGATTATATCACCGCCATAAGAATATTGAGTTAATTCTATAAACTCATGTACGGTATAAGTATCATTGTCAATGTCTATTCCCTTATTGGCACAGAATGACAGCCTTCCTTGCTTGCACGAACCGGTCAGCACATGATGCCAATGGAACAATTCTTTAGCCGATACCTTTTTAGTAAAGTCCTGAAAATGCTTTTTAAAAGCTTCCAACCTTTCCTCCTCGGTTGAATCGTCATACAATTTTTCTTGAAGCGAAGCAAAGGCCTCGTGCAATGTTTCTCCATGAGCGAATTTCCCATTCCTTTTTGCAACAAATGTCTCAGTCAATGTAAAGTCATCGTTCAGTATATATCCTTTAGCTACATTGTCATGAACATGCTTGATAATTGTAGGAATATCATCAATGATATATGCTTTGTCGCCATTGAATGTTTTAATTCCATCGCCATAGCCATCGCCATAGCCATCGCCATAGCCATCGCCATAGCCATAGCCATAGCCATAGCCAGAGCCAGAGCCAGAGCCATAGCCATAGCCATCGCCAGAGCCAGAGCCATAGCCATCGCCATAGCCATCGCCAGAGCCATCGCCATAGCCATCGCCAGAGCCAGAGCCAGAGCCATCGCCAGAGCCAGAGCCAGAGCCAGAGTATATACTAAGAAACTTTCTTATCTGTTCTTCCATACGGCTACCTCCTCAATGGATTTTATCGCTTCATCTGTACAAGGAATTATTTCTATAACCCCCAAAATAGAGATTATCGGTACAACTAATGTAAATTTACAATCATTAGGTCTTTTCGTTCCCTCAACAGCTAATTGGCTGATAGATGCAGCCCCATACCAACACCACAATCTTCGGCAGTCTGTCAATGTAACCTCACTACCATTTTTTTCTTTCAATACTCCGTAAAATACGCCCGCTCTGTCTGCTCTAATAATTACTTTTTTCCCAATCATAATTCTATATATTTAAAGATTAATAAATATTGGCTCCCTTCAACGCAACAATACGTGTTTAGCTTTCAGCGTGCCCGAATTTGACGGGAAGGGAGTATATAATAGTACCAGCGATAATGACGCCCAAACATCATACTTTAACGGTCAACGGACGATTTTCCGCGCTGATACATAGACTACTATTGTAGTATGTTCATTAACTTAATCACGCTGCTGCCTTATGCTCGTATTCACCTCTCAATGAACAGTCTTCGCAATCGGTTGCTTGCACGCTATACATCGCCTCAGCTATGTGTATATATAGATATACTGCTTATTAGCGCAGGCTAATTTTACGTGCCCTGAACACGACTTCATTTTTGAGGGTTAAGTCTCCCATCCCGAATGTTTGGCTCATCGGTTTCGCCTATAATGCTCCCTCTGCACGACTCGAACGTGCGACCTTCGCTAACCGGAAATTACCGGATACTAAACCTTCGAACAAGTAACCATAGCGATGCTCTGCCTGGCTGAGCTAAGAGGAAGGAGCGTTGTTCACACAACGCGGTTTCTTTCTATAAACCTTTCAATGCTTTTCAAGTCGTACCAAATGGTACGGTTATTATATTTAGAAAATGATATTTCGGCATTGTTCCTTAGTTTTTCCAACAGTTTATCACTGCATCCTAAGTATGCCATTGCTTCCTTAGCGGAGAGCCATGTTTTTTGTACAAGTTTTACCTTTCCTACAGATTTCGTTCTTCCCATAACCTACCAACTTAGACTGTCGTAATATTCTTTGTTATTTAAATAAGTCTTTACGATTTGAGTATCGCTACAACCTTCGCCGAGAGAATCTACAATAACATTGTAAGCCGTTTCCGTCATGTTGTATATGACTTCCTGATTATAATCTGATTTACCTGCGACGCCGAGAAGGAATAAGAAGCCGATAAATCCTATGGTAAATACGGTAATCTGTTTTGAGATTTTATTTGCATTCATAATCATTCCCCCTTGCTTTGTTTATTCATTTTAATTACCTGCTCCATAAGGCGGTTTGAATTATTTCTGACTGCTTTTTGGTATTCTTCTTCAACTTTGTTTCCCTCTTTTCTTAAATGCAATGAAAACACGCAAAGCGAAATGCCAAGTACAAAGAGTATTGTTACAATCAATCCAAGCCAAAAATTGATAAGAAAGCATACATAGGGTATGATGAATATCAAGGCTAACACACATATTACAACAATAAGAGCAGCTGTTACTGCCATTTTACTTCTATCCATTTGTATTTTTCTTTAAATTCGGATATTTTATTTTTGTTTACATTAGATATATAATTAAGCATATCTAATGTTTGGTTCGGACTTAAGTCTGTGATACTAACTGAACCCATATTTCCATCAATAGCCATGCTTAAATTAATCAGTACATTTGAGTCTTTCTTAACGAGTAATTTCAATGTGTCAATATCAGCTTGTCGTTTTAACAATTCTGATATTTTTTTTAAATTTTCAATTTCCTTTAAAGTCATAATCATTTCGTCTTATACACTATCATGTCGTCCATTTCCGACACTTCCCAACGCCCATCCGGTTTGTCAGAAACTCCACTTTTGTTAAATAACTCCTTTATTTTGACAATATTTCTGCTTGATAATATCTTACGGATTATCAATGCGTATTCTTTAGCTTCATCTTTGTTTTTGAATAAATTGCCAACCATGTCAAGTTCCTGTGCATACATGCTGTCACTATATGGCTCTTTGATATAGCAGTGTACTTTCATATCTACTCCTATGAAGTAATACACAGGTACATATTCGACCCCATCTTCTGGTGTAAACTTTTTGCTCATACTCATTCCTCCTTATTTTCTTTCTTCCAAATGTTCTTCTGTATGTACCACATCAGGAAGATGTTGTAGCATATTGAAACCGCCCATGCGATAAATAGTAGTATGAATCCTATGCTCATAGCTTTTTCTCCTCTAATATCGGGTCGTTGGCTTCATCGCCCCATTTGCTGAAAATTACCACTCCATAAGGAAATAACTGGAACACAATCGGGTCTAATGACATTATTTCGCTATTCAAATCCGATTTCATTTCTTGTACGGGAGCTGCGATGAAAAGTTCCTCGGGAGCTGTTTTTGTTCTATTATTGAAAGGGAATCTTTTACGTTTATCCTCAATAACATTATATTCTTCTGCTGATATTTTTCTTTCGTTATAAAAGTATTCATCTTGGATTTTTTCTTTTTTTAATTCTTTACCACCAAAAATAGCTATATGGATAAGCTCTCTACATTTATTAAAATCCATTATGCCATAATCATGACCATCAAGAACGCAATGATACAGAGGTTTTTTTTCTAAATATCCGATAGTATTGCAATCATTTATCTTATTGCTATATTGATTTTCTTCTCCAATTTCTTTCAATTTATCGGACACTTGCTTTATCTCTACAAGATTCTCATATGGAATTTCTCCTGTGTATGAACTTAAACGACCGCACGTTAGATTGTATTTTACTAAAAGGTCTGTAAAATCCTCCATTCTTACAAATATGCAGTTCGTAAAATTCTTGTAATACCAGTTGAACACCATTCTTTTTCTTGACGCTTTTACAGCTTCTTCACTTTGTGAAAAAGATTTTGAAGATGTAAATCCAAGTTCTTTCAGCATTTCGTTGCGCTTCAATTCTTTTTCATCAACAATGTCAGACCTCCATTGCTTCATATATTCAACCGCACACAATACCAATGCTGTATGTATTTCTTCTGCTGTGTATATTTTTTTATTTGTTTCAGTCATAATCATTCTTCCTTAGCTTAAGCGTGTAACTTTATATTCATCAATCATTCCTCTTTCCGTAAGTTTGATTTCGATGCCTTCCTTTCTCAAATTGTACTTAGCGGTTTTTGCCGTGTTGAACTTGAAATCACGGGTTTTTACCGTAATCTCACCGCCTACGGGCAATCTCCGAAATGTTTCTGTTAACGTTTTTTTTGTCACAAAACTTGTTTTCTCCATATCATTCCTCTATTTATTTTTATCCTGAATAAGTTCCTCTATTGCTCTCATGTGCTCACTCATTATTTCTTTATTCAGCTCTGATATTACAGAGAGAATTTTTAAGGCTCTCGCTGCACAGAATTCTATATTATTAATGCCATATTCATGGTCTCCAACCATAAACTTTATAAATACTTTATCTCCCGGGCGTTCTTTTATGGCATTTTCTGTTGTATCAATCTTCAACTGATACTGTCTGTCTACATCAAACTGGTCTAATAATACTTTTAACTGATTGATTTTTTGCATATCCATAATTTATTCCTCCTTATTAAATTAGCTTAATCTTATAACTTTACTTCCGTCAATATTTTTTTTCGCAGAGCACGAAAACAAGAACCCTTCTTTTTTCAGCCGATAGCATGCGTTGGAAACACTCGTAGGGCGAAAATCTTTCTCTTTGATAGCCAGTTCTTCGCCTACTTTCATTGAGCGCAATGTCTCGGAAAGTTCCCGACCTTTAATTCTTTTAACTATAATTTTCTCCATTTGCAAACTAAATAAAATACCTTTGTTTATTTCTTTAATTTTTCACTCGTGATTTATGGTTTGATTTAAATCACAGTGCAAATATAATCGTTTTCGATTAGATTGTAAAGTTTTTAATCGAAAATATAATCGAAAACGATTATTTATATTAATTCTAAATAAATTGAATATGGAAGATGCTGTAAGACAAAGAATTATTGAGGTTTTTAATAGAAAGAATACTAATCCAACCAAGTTCTCAAAGGGGGATTCTGCGCTGCAAAATAGGCTTTCAAGGCAATTAAGAGGTGCGGTTATAACATTTGATACTATTCAAAGGATATTAGAAGACTTTTCCGATATATCAGCCGAGTGGCTTATACGAGGTACGGGGCAAATGTTTTTGCAAAAAGAAGATGTGCTTACTAAATATGATGCAGAGGTAGAGGTGTGTAATGGAGTAATAACTATTAAAAGGAAATAAATATGGATGAAGAAGCATTGAAAGAACAACTTACTGATTGGGAGCGTGATTTCTTTTCAAGAGACATTCAACCTCTCTATAAATATAGAGGAAATATATATCGTGATTTACTTGCTTTAAAAAACAACCAATTATTTATTCCTACGAAAAACGGGTTAAACGACCCCAATGAATCTTGCATTTCATTGAAACAAGTTTATGAGGATTTAGAGAGATACAGGCATCTGACAGCCGTAGAGTATATGGACTCATCATTGAAAGAAAAAGCTGTATCATTGAAGACACACACCGAAGCTACAATTAACATACTAAATAATATAGTTAATGACATTGGGATTTTTTCATTAACAAAAAGGTATGATATAGAATGTATGTGGGCATATTACGCAAATGGTCATAAGGGATTCTGTATAGAGTATGATGCAAGAGTATTACGGAATTGTTTTAAAGACAAGAATATATTTATAAATAATTTTGAAGTGAAATATTCCAATGAACGGATGACACCAGATTCTGACGAGTTCATGTTATTAGCAAAGAGTAACCCCATAGATACCTTAAAGGGAATTTTTGCCTCAAAAAGTAAGTCTTGGGAGCAAGAAGAAGAAGTTAGATATACGTTACAACCAATAAAAGAGTCTCAATATATAGACATTCCAGATAACGCTGTTACGGGTATATACATCGGGGCAAGATGTTCTGATTTTGATAAAAATCTTATATTGAAAACCATAAAATCTATGAGGAATTGTAACATAAAGTTATATCAAATGAAGTTTAAAGAAGATTCTTTCGATATGGATAACGAAGAAATTAAACTATAAATAAAAAGAATAATGACATGGGGAAATTTGAACGTATTATAATTTACGGCATATCGGTCGTTTCCTTTATACTTTCCATAGCTGCTTTATGTCGAACTTATCCACGATATATATCCTACGAAGAATGTAATTTAGGTTTTGATTATATGGGAGTAATTGTTGGGGTTTTAGCTCTTTTAGTTGGTTTCTTAGTTGCATGGCAAATCTATAACACAATTGATGTTGATAAGAAAATAGCTATGATGTCGAATAGTAGCAAGGATGCCATTGCCGAGGATATGTTTTATAGAGGATACAGTAATGGGATAGGGGGTAATACAGGTTCTTTCTTTCCGACAATAAGGACTTGTGTGGCAGCTCTAAATTTAAACTTCACAGAGGAAAAAGCGGCATATTTCTTAGAAATTATAGAATCTTATTTATGGGGTTTGGGGAATGATATTAGAACAATTGATAGTATAGAATCAGAAATTGATAAAATAAAATTTAAATCGAAATCTATTGATAAGTGCTATAAAATATTAGCCCAAAAAAGGAAAGAAGCGAAAGAATATGAGAAAAAGCAAGAGGAAAAACGTGCAAACAAGAATACGTGTCAGTAAATTTATCTCAGAATTAGAAAACAATAAAAATCATATAATTTAAAAAATATATCATTATGGAAAATATTGCATTTTTTACTTCAATCATCGTTATTGTATTTGGGGTATTACAAATTATTTTATTCTTCAAAATATGGGGAATGACTAATGATGTAAGAAAAATTAAAAATAAAACTGTTAATAGTTTTAATGAAGCTCATAAACAAATTATACTTGGGAATAAAGATAGGGCTTTTGAAATATATCAACGCTTATATGTTGAGGAATTAATTAAGATTTCTGAATTAAAGCTGGACTTTGAAGAAAATTACCCTAAGTTGGTTGAAAAATACAAATATGAATTGTCTAAGTTAGGAGAAGGATATAGCATCGACTTTTCTGAATATGACGCAATTAATAAGATACGGAAAGTTACAGAATAAAGATTATACAGTAAACGTACTGCCGCAAAATCATTAGTTTAGCGGCAGTACGTTTAACTAAGGATTAATAAGGTTGATTATGCCTTGTCTGCCAATTCCGGTAATCTTTCTATGGTAGATAATATGACCGTTGTCGGCAACCTCTTGCTTTATATCAAACCAACCAAGAGTTGCGTACTTGGTGTATGGAACCCATGTCTGATTAACTTTATACTGTACACCAAGCTCTTTTAAACGGTTATTGAGTTCAATTGCCGATTTAAGCCCCAACTCTTTAGCTACTTCCGTGCATGTATAGGTCTTATTAACATGAGTAAGCACAGCTACTTGCTTTTCCGCCTCAATACGTGCTGAACGCTCCTTTTTTAACTTGGTTAGAAGCTCAATACCAAAGTCTGGGTTATTCAATATTTGGTCTATGACATTATCGGTAGCGTATATACCATGTTTGCGGATAGAGGGAAGAACTTCACCAGTCACCCATTTGCGGAAAGTTTTAGCCTGCGGCTTGCGACTATCAAGTATCACGTCATACAAACCGTCTTCATTAATGAAAATCATTTCTTGTTGCCTACCAAGAGCATCCGGGATGACCTCATTAGTAATGACCTCACCACAAAGCCTTGTTTTTACTTGACTGGGATTTCCCAACTCCAGTACTTTACAAACATCTGCCAAGCAGAATAATGGTTCTTCACTTGTTCCGGCTACTCTAACTTCACCGAAAACCTCATTCTTAAAAATCTGAATGTTGTTCACAATAATGTCTTCACGTCCGAGAAACGTTCCGTGCTCCTTTACACGGAGATAAAAAGGCGAAAGCTATGCAGGGGGTTGTGACCTACACAGCTTTCTATATCTTAATCCTCTGATTAATTCTAATTTTCATAAGTACAACCCAATACAGTGCAAATATAACAATAATTCTCAAAAGTAATGTTTTAAGAGTGATGTTTTTTCTATTAAAAGATAGGTGCAAATGTGCCCCTCTTATGAACAATGAATAATTGATATTCAAGAAACCCGCCAGCCGTATTACTGGCGGGGTATCATAACGTGAACGTTGGTCGAAACCTCAACGTGCGTCTATGCTTGTTTACGTGGCAATATTATTCCTAATCTCTTCTTCATTTCAGCTATCGAATTATCCAAAGAAGCAATCATTATTTCATAATCTTTGTGTGATGCAGCTACGTTATCTACTATCACATTACCAAGTTCTTCAATCGAGGCGCAAATATTGCCTACAAGTTGTCTGTTTTCTTCCATGATATAATATATTAAATTAGTCACCTACGTAATGAGAACCGAAGCGTCCTTTATTGTTATTGGTATAGTAAGCGGATGTCGGGATTGATAAATCATCATAAGCGCTGCGTCTTGCGGGTTCGGCTAAAGAAACTTTCATCGCTTCTTTTTCTGCGTTTTTCGTGTCCTCATCAGACGCACGCTTCTTTTCGTTAACCCAGGCAAGTTTAAGGCAGTCCGCCCAATTCTTTACTCCATGAGTGAGTGAATACAGTTTCATGTACTTCTTAATCTGATGGGCTTCTTTCATTATCTTGCTTAAGTTGTAGCGTTTCATATCTTATAGCTTTTTGTTTAACTTTGATGATGCGAATGTATAGTATATAATTTACATACACAATATAATTAGCAAACAATATGCTATTCATTAACGTTAATTAGTAAAGTGGATAATTTACATTTTTCTTTGTGGTGTATATTTGCATTATAATTAAATACACAATTATGGAACATAGAATTAAAGAACTCATAAAAGAGAAGGGATATACCCAACAAGAATTTGCAGATTTGTTAGGTATGTCAAGAGTTGGACTTGTACAAATAGTAAATGGTAAACCATCATATCCAACCCTTGAAAAGATAGCCACCGCCCTAAACGTCCCCATGTGGCAACTCTTCGCATCCCCGAAAGAAATAGCCAGGCAGGCAAAGAACGACTTATGTCCGCATTGTGGGATGCCAATATCTATTAAAACAACAATAGAGAAGGTATAAATATTATTTATAACCAGTCTAAATTACAAATAAATCTGTCTCACATTTTGGTTACATCCTTATTTATGTCTTATTTTGTAGCGAAATATTGTATTACGAAGTATAATACAAAAATAGTGCTGTAATTGTGATGTTATTAACAATGTTTATAGCGTTGTTAATGGTGTTGTGTTTAAGATATGTTGTTCGTTCGTTCTTTCTTATATTATAGTATCATAGTATCAAAAGGATATGGGAAGTGTTATAGAAAACAAGAAAGTTAATGTTATTACAAAAAATCGTCAGGTAAAAACTAAAGGCGATAGGTTAGGATGGACTTTAAGGAGTGAAGTTAAGCATGTTCCTTTACGCGGAGTAGTTGGTAGAGGAAGAATTGTTAGTGAAACGTGCTGTTTTATTTCAACCACTGCAAAAATGATTATGTAAATGTTCGATAGGGTACAGCCGTTTGAATTAAAATATATACAGAAAGCGTCTCCTAAAGAGGGGGACGCTTTTGATTTCTCGTTAATATATAAATTTTATACGGACAAGACGGAAGAGTATCAGAGATTAAAATATATAATCCGAGCAGAATCTTATGATGATGTTTTTGCAATAAAATTCTATGCTGCAAGAGATAGGAAATTAGATAATAAATATAATAGGATTATTAAAGCTCACGGCTACAAGGGAGCAATGGGAATATTTATTACCTGTGCTTCAGTAATTCCTATGATAATCAAAAAATATCCTAATGCTTCTTTTGCTGTAAATGGAGCAGAAAGTATGGATATGGAAAGTGATAAAGTGGAAGGGAGAGCAAACAATCAAAGATTCAGAATATATAAAAATATAGCTTTGAACTTATTCGGAAGGAAAATGTTTGAACACATTGAATATAAGAATGTAAGCTCCTACATTCTTGTAAATAGGAAGAGTTGCCAAGATGTTCAAGAGAAGGCGGAATGTATTAAAGAAATGTTTTTTAGCAGAGGATTTGAAGGGTAGAATTAGCATTGTTGAATAGGGTTAAAAATAGAATGTATGCAAATTGTATGCAAATTATTTTTGTATGTAAAATAAATATTTGATATATAGTATTATAGATGCAGTAAAAAAAGAGCTTCCCAAGCTGAGGGTCGCGGGTTCGAGTCCCGTTTTCCGCTCCTATGAGAATCAGGTAGTTATCGCAAGATTTCTATCTGATTTTTGTTTTTAGGCAATGGCAGTTGAACTCCCAGTTGACCCTATGAGCTCAACTAAAATCGGCTCAGCGGAAATATCTGGTTGGTAAGTTTTAAAATTAGCTATCTTTGCTTACC
>OLFE01000130.1_pt1 | contig 49458 bp, 43 predicted proteins | sample 1608591 | NCBI WGS metagenome assembly OLFE01 (sample SAMN02674887, study PRJEB24791) | human gut metagenome, SKBSTL062 | isolation source: stool | host: Homo sapiens | place: USA
CGGGGACACAAGGATTTTCAGTCCTTTGCTCTACCAACTGAGCTATGGCACCATTTTTATCTCTTTTGCGGTTGCAAAGGTAATGAAAGTTTTGGACTATGCAAGAGGTTAGGAAATAAAAAACGCTGATAATTCTCTATATAGTTAATTATCAGCGTATATTTTTTTAGAGGAGTATGGAATAAATCCGTTATTTATGCCTTCTTCTTTTATTTTATTCTTGAGGTTTTGTCATTTTCGGATTTCTATTTGATATCCTCTTTTCCCCGGTTTTGGGGCATTTTGTCTATTCAACCTCTTCCTGCTGTGCGGCAGATTCCTCTTTAAGCGGATTCCAGCCCTGTGCCTTCAGTTCAAATTCCTGTCCGTCGCGGCTGATGAGGGCACAACCCAGTTCCGGTTTAGTGATATGACCTATCAGCTTAATGCCTTCCATTTCGGAAACCTTTTCATGGTCGGCAATGGGCACGGTGAACAGCAGTTCGTAATCCTCGCCGCCGTTGAGGGCGCAAGTCGTCAGGTTCATGTTGAACTCCTCTGCCATGACGGCCGTTTGGTAGTCGATGGGAATATGCTCCTCATAGATGCGGCAACCGACCTTGCTTTGCGTGCAGATATGCAGTAACTCCGAGGATAGGCCGTCGGAAACATCCATCATGGAAGTAGGCTGAATACCTTCTTTAGCCAACTTCTGAATAATGTCGCGGCGGGCTTCCGGTTTCAGTTGCCGTTCCAGCAGATACTCTTTGCCAGCGAAATCAGGTTGTAAATCTTTGTCACCCCCCTTAAGGACGCTCTTCTCACGTTCCAGTAGTTGCAAGCCCATATAGGCTGCACCTAAGTCGCCGGAAACGCAGATAAGGTCAGTCTCTTTGGCGCCGTTGCGATAAACGACCTTTCCTTTCTCACCTTCACCGATACAAGTGATGCTGATTGTGAGTCCCGTATAGGAAGAAGAGGTATCCCCGCCTACAATATCCACTCCATATTCCTCACAGGCAAGGCGGATGCCGGCATACAACTCTTCCATATCCTCTACGCTGAAACGTTTGGACAGTCCCAGCGAAACGGTGATTTGCCGGGGTGTACCGTTCATGGCATATATATCGGAAAAATTTACTACGGCCGATTTATATCCCAAATGTTTCAAAGGTACATACGTCAAATCGAAATGTACGCCTTCCAGTAACAAATCGGTGGTTACCAACACTTCCTTGTCCGCTGGGTAGGAGAGGACGGCGGCATCATCCCCGATGCCGTACCGGCTTGATTCGTTTTTTAATTCGATACTCTCGGTCAGGTGGCGGATGAGGCCAAACTCACCGAGAGTTGCTATTTCTGTTCTCATCTTAATTAGTTGAAAGGCTAAAGTTGATAGTTAAAAGCGAATAGTTACCGCGTACTTACACTGCACGGCAACTTTCAACTCCCGACTATCAGCTTTCAACCATTTATTTACTTACGCTCTGTTAATCAACTCCCTCATAATCTCCGTCATCTTCGGCTGTGCGGCATCCGCAGCTTTCTGCACTTCTTCGTGGGAAACCTCTACAATCTTGCCTTCCACACCTAAGTCCGTGATAACCGATACGCCGAACACTTTGATACCGCAGTGGTTCGCTACGATTACTTCGGGAACGGTAGACATACCTACCGCATCCGCCCCCAGGATACGGAACATCTTGTATTCCGCCGGAGTTTCAAACGTAGGTCCTTGCGTGCCGATGTACACACCGTGCTGCACCTTGATACCCTTTTCTGCTGCAATTGCATCCGCCTTGCGGATAAGCTCTTTATCGTACGCCTCGCTCATGTCTGGGAAGCGCGGGCCATACGGAATATTCCTGCCGTGCAGCGGATGTTCGGGGAAGAAATTGATGTGATCGGTGATAATCATCAGGTCGCCGATTTCAAAATCGGGATTCGTACCGCCGCTGGCATTAGAAACAAACAAGGTCTTGATACCCAGTTCCCGCATTACACGTACCGGGAAGGTCACTTCCTTCATGGAATATCCCTCATAGAAGTGGAAGCGTCCTTGCATGGCCATAATATCCTTATTACCCAGCTTGCCGAAAATCAGTTTGCCGCTGTGTCCCTCTACCGTAGAAACGGGGAAGTTGGGAATATCCTCATACTTTATTTCATACTTCTCGGTAATCTCACCTGCAAGGCTGCCAAGTCCGGTTCCGAGGATAATTGCTGTCTCAGGATGCGTGTGCATCTTACCTTTCAGATAAGCTGCGGTTTCTTGAATACGTTCTAACATAGCCAATAATGTTTTGGTTAAATATATATTGTTGATTTTGTAAAAACTCTATTTCGATGGGAAGCACATAAATGTACGGCTTCAGCGTTTCGTTCAGGTTGGGATGGTTCTTCAGTCGGGTAGCATCTTTCTCTGTCGTGATAATCAGCCTGTTGTTTCCCTTCAACAGGTTAAATTGTTTCTCGATGAGCAGCAAGTCTTTCTCGCCGAAGTCATGGTGGTCGCCGAACTCCAGCAGATTGACGCTGGGGGTGTAGGATTTCACTTCTTCCACCAGTGGGGCGGGAGAGGCGATGCCCGTAACGAGTAGCACCTGTTCGTCTCCGGTGCAGGTAATTCTGCCTTTTGCCTTTTCGGGGAACAGTGGCATCAGCGAGCCATAGCGGAACCTGGAGAAATACAATTGCTGGTACGGATACAGATTCAACCTCTTGGTGATGATGTTGAAATCTATCGGCTTGATATCATCCGGACACTTCGTTACAATGACTATCTGGGCGCGGTTTTTCCCGCAGGCGGGTTCGCGCAGTCTTCCGGCAGGCAACAGGGCGTCGTCACACAGCAACCGGTGATAGTCGGTCAGCAGGATATTCATTCCTGCCTTTACATGGCGATGCTGGAAGGCATCGTCCAGTAACACTGCATCCACGGCGGGACTCTTCAATGTAAGCAACTGCTCGATGCCGTGACAGCGGTTTTCATCTACCGCTACCCGTATATCCGGAAACTTGCTCTTTATCTGATAGGGTTCGTCGCCGATTTTCTGTACGCTGCTTTCGGCGGTTGCCAATATGTAACCTTTGCTCTTCCGTTTGTATCCGCGGCTCAGTGTAGCTACGTTTATGCCCTCATTCTGCAATAACTTTATCAGATACTCCGTATGCGGCGTCTTGCCCGTTCCACCTACGGCGATGTTGCCTACACATATCACAGGAACGTCAAAACTCCTTGACCGGAGCCAGCCCCAGTCAAAGAGTTTGTTTCGCAAGCACACCCCTGCCCCGTAGAGCCAGGACAAGGGATATAGCCAATGATGTATTTTTACGGATGCATCTTTCATTTAAATTTATTGTATGTTCAGTTCAAACGGTACGCGTGCCTGTATGCGGTCTATCTTGTCGAAGTTCTCGATGATGCTGAACTGACGGTACATATCGCTCATTTTGCCGTTCAGCATGCGCCCCTTGATATAATTTCCGGGATTCGTATTCATCAGGCTTTCCAGGAAACCCTCTTTCTTCGGATAACTCATTACGGTGTAAGCGTCTACACCCGCTTTTGCAATGGCAATCTCCAACGCCTTGTCCAGGCCGCCCAATTCGTCCACCAGTCCCAGTTCTTTGGCGGTGCTTCCGGTCCATACACGGCCTTGCGCTATCTTGTCCAGTTCTTCCATACTGATGCCGCGTCCGTCGGAGCAGCGGGTCAGGAAGAGTTCGTAGCCGTTGTTGACGTACATCTGCATCAATCCCTTTTCACCGTCGTTCATGGGGCGGGTCAGGTTGCCGAAGTCGGCATACGGGTTGGTCTTTACTACGTCGAAGTTCACACCCAGTTTCTCCGTCAGCCCTTTGGCGTTGGGCATCATTCCGAAGATACCGATAGAGCCGGTCAGTGTGGTAGGTTCGGCAACGATGGTATCGGCATTACAGGAGATGTAGTAACCGCCCGATGCGGCATAATCGCCCATGGATACGATTACCGGTTTCTCCTTTTTCAGTTGGTTTACGGCGTACCATATCTGTTCGGAACCGTATGCGCTGCCGCCCGGAGAGTTCACACGCAGCACTACGGCTTTTACATTTTCATTATCTTTCAGCTTACGCAGGTCTTTGATAACCTTTTCGGAGTTGATACCCTCGTCGGTAGAGGCGGACGAACCGCCGTCGATCTCACCATACGCATAATATACGGCAATTACGTTTCCGCTCTTGTCTCTGGGCACGTTCTTTTTCACGTTTATCATGTCCTGAATGCCCAGTATCGGCATGTTGTCGTCCTTGTCGATGCCTGCCAGGTTTTTCAGGTAGTCGCGCACATCATTCTTATATATTAAGGTGTCCACCAGTCCGTTCTTCACGCTTTCCTCTGCGGGGTAAAACATCAGCATGCGGTCGGCTTCCTTGTTCAATGCCTCTACGGACAGGTTGCGCGATTCGGCAACGGCGCTCGTAATCTGTCCCCAGGTGGAAGACAGGTATACATTTATCTGCTCGCGGTTGGCTGCACTCATTTCGGTGGAGATAAACGGCTCTACTGCCGATTTGTATGTACCCACTTTAAACACCTGCATCTCCACGCCCACTTTCTCCAATAAATCCTTGAAGAACATAGGAGTAGCTGCCAGTCCCCGCCATTCGAGCATACCTTGCGGGTTCAGCAGGACTTTATCGGCCACGCTGGACAGGTAGTATAACCCCTGCGTATAGGCATCACCGTAGGCCACGACAAACTTACCCGATTCCTTGAAGTCTTTCAGAGCATTGCGAATCTCTTCCAGCGAGGCGAACCCCGCTCCCAGTGAAGTAGCCTGAATATAAATACCTTTGATATCCTCGTTCTCTTTCGCTTTCTTGATAGAAGAGAGAATATCGTCCAGACCGTATGTCTTGTAATCATCCTTCATAATAAGGTCCAGTGGGTTTTCCTGGCTGCGTTCGGCCAGTGTACCGTTCAAGTCCAGCATCATGACGGAGTTCTTACGTACTTGCGTTTCCGATTCCGAGGATGAAACCATACTGAAAACTACGAGAATACTGATGAAAAACAACACAACGCTCGATATAACAATACCGGTTACGGTGGCGAGCGTAAATTTTAAGAAATCTTTCATTGTCTTATTGTTTTTGGGTATGCTAACTTTTCAAGCTAACAAAGATAAATAATTAGGTTGATATTTTCCCTATCTGTCGCATGAATTTTCAGTTTGTCACATGGGGGGCTTTTATTCTGCATTTTTACCGGGGGATATAAATAAAAAGAGCCTGCCGCTTTTTTTGTGCGACAGACCCCTTTATAGAGAATGCAGTGAAGAATTCTTTCTCCTTATATTTAAGAGAGGGAATTCTTTGTTATAGGTTTCTCGCTTTCCGCTTCAACAAATGAGATAAGAATATCTTTTATTTTTTCTTTGTTTTGAGAAATAGCAGCTAAATCAATATTGTCTTCGATTTCAAAGGCATAGTAAGAATTTTCCGTTGGAGTGTATTCTTCTGGCAAGTTGGCAATCGGCACAAGTTTAATGTTATGATAATGTATCTTATCATCAATATCTACGGTGTATACAAATCCGTCATTAGGTTGTGTTATTATGGAATGTAGCGTACTTTTCTTTTCTAAATACTGTTGTATTGAAAAAATATCGGTTCTGATAACGACCCACCTGTTATATTCATTATCTACATCCACCCAGTAGAATAAGTAGTTTTCTCCCTTGTTGCTTACGTAATGAGACAATAAAGGGCCATCATGGTAAATCAAGTCAGCAACTTTAATAAGTTTACTGAAATCAAAATTGATACTGAAACCGTTTATTGTCTTCATATCAATATTCATTGATTAAAACATCTATTTCCGACTGATATTTGAAAGCTGCATTCGCCATGTTTAACACATTTTTAGTGTCGCAAAGATAGGGAATATTTTTTAGCAGAAGGGTTTATCGGATATTTTCTTTTCCAAACATGTTTTTTATCATAAGAATAAAGAGATCGGGTTCTTTAATAAATAATAAGCTGTATACTTCCTTGGCATTTAAAACAATCCCCCCTCTCATTTGTTGCTAAAACAATTTTTTTATTCATTATTTTAGTAACAAGTTCTGTGTTTAGGTGCAAAATGTGTACTTTTACGCAGGCAGTAATGCTTAATTGGTAAATGAACTTACAAAACAAGAAGAAAAAGTTGAGTATTCGTGTTGTCATACATCCTTGTAAAGCGAGCGCGGCGGGAGTTTACTCCCTTGCGATTCGCGTGCTGTACTGCCGTAAGAAGAAAGAATACTCTTTGGGGTGGCGGGTCCACGAGTCGAATTACCGGCGGGATGCCGACCGGGTGGTTTATTCGTCCGAGGGTATCCTCACCCGTAGGGAAGTGAGCCTCGTCAACCGTCTTATCAGGAACGAGAAAGAAGACCTTGTCAGGAACTACCGTCTGCTGGAAAGAAGCGATCCCGGCTTTACGCTGGAGCGCCTCATGCTGAAACACCGGAAGGAGCAGTACGACCAGAGTGTTGATAAATTCATCCTGCAATACATCGATACCCTGCTCGAAGAGGGGAAGCAAAGCACTGCCGCTTCCTACACAAGCGGGCTGTACTCGCTGTTGCGCTTTTGCAGTTTGAGGAAAATCAACTTCAAAGACATCGACTATGTGTTCGTCACGGACTATATACACTACCTGCGCATGCGCGGCATTTCGGAGAACAGCATCCACATGTACCTCAGCAATTTCCGGGCGGTGTACAATAAGGCACGCAAGCAAGGCATCAGGGTATGTGGCGAAAACCCCTTTGCCGGGCTGAACGTGCGCAGGCAGGAAACGGTGAAACGGGCGTTGAGCAAGGAAGAGATAGCGCTCATCGCTTCGGCCGACCTGCGGCGGTATCCCCAGTTGGAAACGGCGCGCGACCTGTTCATGTTCAGTTTCTACTGCCGGGGCATGTCCTTCGTCGATGTAATCCACCTCAAGCACGACGGCATTGTGCGCGACACGATATTCTACACCCGCAGCAAAACCGGGCAACGGTTGCAGATAGGACTGCTGCCCGCCATGAAGGAGATTATTGAAAAATACAGGACATCCGGCCCGTACATTTTTCCTTATATCCACGGGCAGTCACTGCGAGATGCCTACACGCAATACCGCTACTCTTTGGGCACGGTCAACCGTTACCTCAAACGCTTGGGCACATTGCTCAACATAGGCATTCCGCTCACCACTTATGTGGCGCGCCACTCGTGGGCCACCATAGCCAAGAATGAAGGTATCCCGATATCCTTAATCAGTGAGGGACTGGGACATACGTCCGAAAAGACAACCCAAATCTACCTGAATTCCTTTGCGGTCGATACCCTGAACAAGGTCAATGAAAACGTGGCGGATGCCGTATCGGATTGTATTAAAAATGCAGGTGAAAAATTCATCTGTCTACATAACACAGATAAAAACTAAGAAACAACTCAAATAAACCGGACTTTTCTACTTGCTTTCGCTATATATACTTTATCCCTGTGCTTTGATACTGCAAAGGTAGAGGATATTTTTGGATATTGCGTTATCCGAATCCGTCAATCAGTTATCCAAATTAACCAATCTGTTATCCAAAATTGCAAAGCGCTGAATATCAGTATCTATTTTTGCTGCTTTTTTTTGATTTCCTGCTTTAATTCGCTGGGCGAGCAGCCGAAATTGTTCTTGCAATACTTGTTGAAACCGGCTGCGGAGCTGAAGCCCAACTCGTATGCCACCTCTTTTATAGAGATGAAATCGTAATTGAGCCGGGATAGTATTTCCTTGTTTTTTTGTTTCTGAAGCCAGGATTGAACGGTTTCTCCAAACTCTTGCGTGAACTTGCGGTGAAGCTCGGAACCGCTCATGCCCAACAATTCCGCCAGCTCTTGTTTGCTGCGCACCCGGTCTTTGTGTTTGAGAACGGCTGCCTTGAAGTCTACCTCGATTCCCATTATAGGGTAGAGGAGTTGGATTATTTCGCTCTTTGTGTAGGCTGTGCGGAAGATGATGAACAACTCGCGCTCCTTGAGTTCGTGCAGGTGCTTGCAGTTGACGCCCGCCTGGAGATAGGACTCCAGCAGGTGCAGGAACATGTCCAGAGGGGCACGCACGGAAAGCGGTTCGAAGCATAGGGGTGTGTGCTGGGCTTTGTCTAAATAGCTGCTAAGCATGTGCTTGTCGCACAGCGAGATTGTATCGTGAAAGAATGACAGACTGATGTATGTGCCCGGCTGGATAACCGTGCCCGTGTAATGGGATGAAAGGGGAATGAAAATGAATTCGCCCGCACGGACTCTTGTTTCTTCCTTGCTGTCTTTGGTGATACTGACTTCGCCTGACAAAATAAATATCAGGTGGTTGGCCTTAATCTCTTGTTGCCGGTTGTCGAAATGTTCTCCCGAAGCAGCTTCTTTCAGTGCGAAACCGGCGTCTTCCTCGGTCTTGTAGTTCACGCATGAGGTGTGTTCTTTAATGTAGTTCAGTTCCATTTTATGTACTCGATTTAAAGTTAATAATTTCGTTGTTTTATCACCATGTTTCAATTTTTGTTTCAGAAAAACGGATGTATCGAAGCAAAGGCTTGATTGTCATTTTGTCATTTATAACGGCATGTTGAGTTTCTTTTGTTGGTGTTTAAAGGGGGAAATTCTTCATTACTGCGTGTATTTTAAGGACAGAATGGTATCAGACCGAAGTCCCGATACATCCTTGTTTTTCTTTTTGTTTCAGGAAAATCGTTCATGCCGGATAGCATTGAAACGGTTTTCTCTTTTTAATTACTTGATTACTAATGAAATGCACATTAATAATCTGTTTTATGTAAACAGATGAAATTTCTAAAAGCAGCAAAAGGAAAATTAACCTCTATAAACAAGTAAAAGATTACGAATAAAACGAAAGAGAATATGCGAAAGAATTTTACGATTTTCATGATTACCCTATTTATTGCGCTTCTGTCCGGAACGGCTTCGGCGCAACGTTTTGCAGTGAAAAGTAATTTGTTGTACGACATCACCTCTACCATTAATCTCGGAGTAGAGTATAAGGTAGCTCCCCGTTGGACGCTCGAGATGTCTGCCAACTACAATCCGTGGAGCTTCTCGGACAATAAGAAGATGAAACTCTGGATGCTCCAGCCCGAAGCGCGCTATTGGCTGTACAGCGGCTTCTCCGGTCACTTCTTCGGAGCGCACCTGCTGGGCGGAGAGTTCAACTACGGCGGTATGCTTCCCTTCGGCATTACCCCTTCATCATCCGGGTTGGGCAGCAAGCGCTACCAGGGTTGGATGGCGGGAGCCGGAATTAGCTACGGATACAACTGGGCGCTGGGCAAGCGCTGGAACCTGGAAGCCACGTTAGGAGTGGGGTACATCCATTTCGGATACGACCGCTTCGAGTACAAGACCTACGGCGACGAGCTGGGCAGCGGCAGCAAGAACTACCTGGGCCCCACCAAGGCAGGCATCTCCCTTATCTATATAATAAAGTAACGGACCGCGAAGCGGAAGATTATGAAATATTGTGTGCTATTATGTGGACTGCTGCAGATGCAGGCAGTCGGTTTATCGGCTAAGGAACGGGCACGGTTGCAGGCAGATGGTGTGAACATCAGCCGCAGTGGCGACAGCGTGCACGTATCCTTCAGGCTGAGGGTAGAAAGATTGACTAAGGATTACATTTTGAGAGTTACCCCGTTGCTGTATGGGAAAGACGGGCAGCATGCTGTGCTTCCGCCATTGGAGTACGGCAGCCGCACGGCACAGATTGTTGAGTGGAGAGAAAAAAGAGTGAAAGAAAAGCGGAAATCTGTCTCTGCATACCACAAGGCGGGAGAAACGGTTGCCTATACCTTCGCCCTTCCCTACGGGGAATGGATGAACGGCGCTTCCCTGCGTTTGGATGCAAAGAGCAAAGGGTGTTGCAGCGAAGAAATGCTGCCGCCCGTGCTCTTGGCTGCGGATGTGGCGCTCATTGCTCCCGTCGAACAGCCCGTGCCCGTAATGTCCGAATGAGTATATGAAACGGCACTTCTTTCCGAAGCTTCGTAATGCAGGATATATAAAGGTGTTTTATGAAGCGCAACCGTAGATTGAAAACTTGAAACGACAGTAAACATACCAATTTTATTAATATTTATTTAAAACAACTAAGAAAATGAAGAAGATTAATTTATTAGCAGTGGCTCTTGCAGCCTTTACCATGTTTTCATGCTCCAACGAGGAGATTGTCGATTTGGGCAGCAATGCTCCGGGCGAAAAGGCTACTCTCACCATTAAGGTGGAAGGAGAAGGTAATAATGTAGCGCAGTCAAGAGCTATAGGCGCTACTACAACCGATGTTACGATTAACAACTACATCGTATTCCTTTTCCGTGAGGGCGGTAGTTTGGACTGTCCGCCTTTTTATAGTTCTTCCAGTGCGGCGGCTACGATCACCAACGGTTCAACTGCTGCCAAGACTGCTTATGTAGTGGCAAATGTCGGTACATTGGCCAACAGCCCTTTTGCTAATGTAACAACGGAAGCTGAACTTAAGACCGTTGCCGGTGACTTGATGGCCAATAACAACACGGCTAGCCAGACCAGAACTAACCTTTGGATGTCCGGTACAAGCAATGTCTCCTTCTCCGGTACAACCGGTACGGTTACTGTACCATTAAGTTTCGTTGCAGCCAAGATTGAACTTATTGTTAAGGACAACCGTACCAATCTTACCGGTAATGGTAGTATTACGATTACAGACGAAAAGGTTGTATTGCTGTATGCAGGTAAAAGCGGAAAATTCTTTGGAACAACAGCCGAAAAAGTTGCTCAAACCGCTTTCTATTCGGGTGATGCCTCTTATCCGGGTTTTAATGCAGGCAATGTCACAACATCTACTGCCTTGGCAGATAATGTAAGCGGTTTCTCACCTAACGCAGCTGGCGTTGTATTCAATCATTTCTATACTTTCGGAAACAACGGTGCGACTCAACCGACAATTCTTGCCATTCAGTCTAAAAAAACGACAAACGGCATTCCTGAAACCATTTACTACCCCATTCAGTTCTCGGCAGGCGATGCAGGACACACCATCGAGCCGGGTAAGCGTTACACTGTAACCCTTACTTTGAGAGGTGACGTAAATGCCGGTGAAGGCGGTGGTACTACCGATCCTGAACAGCCGTTGGTTAATTCAACAATAAGAATTACTGTAACGGCAGCCTCATGGATTCCCGTAACCGTAAACAAAGCGTTTAATTAATTTGATTGCAGACATTCATCTTATTCTTTAAAGCTGCACCGAAAGGCGGGTATGTTTCCCGTGCCCGCCTTTCATTTCACTTATGCCATTGATAAAATTCAATAACTAAAAACAATATTAACCATCAATTAAAAAAAACAATTCATGCAGAATAACAAATTCCATTATTGCCTGCACATACTGCCTATCTTGTTCTTTATGGCATTTGTATCTGCAAGCTGCATCAAGGACGACCAAGGCGATCGTCCTGATCCCGGTACTCCCAGTACTCCCGGCTTTTCCTTGCAGGTAAAGGCTTTCGATGCCGATGGCGGAAGCCTTGGCGATGAGACTATAAAAGACCTGACGCTCTATATATTCGATGCCGGTAAAGCATTGCTCGACACCCGCAACGTTCTCCTTTCGGAAACCGTGACCCTGGATTATCCCGGACACGACAACCTGACACTGGTGGCGTGGGGCAATGGCAAACAAGGCGCTCAGTCGATGCCCGCATTGAAAGAGGGCGACCACTTAGAAACGGCATTCGTGTCGCTCATCCAAACCCGGACAACCTTACCCGTGGCAGGCTCGCCCGACGACCTGTTCTATGGCACTATGGATGTAACCTCCGCTGCCGGTGCTTCTGCCAAGGAATTCCCCTTGCGCCGTAAAGTCTCCGGGGTAGCCATTACGGCGCGCCACCTCAGAGAGTATGTAGGCAGCACCGAAGGCGAGTTCTACTACATCGTGCGCAAAACCACCGATAAGCTCGATTTCTATGGCAAGCCCAACGGCACGGAAGTAAGCTACCGCCCCCAGGCGGCATTCAATGACAACGGCGAATTCGTATCCCCTGCTTTCAACATATTCCCCACCGAAGCGGACATTAAGATAGACATCTACCACCGCGACGTGCTGAAAACCACCGTAATTGCCGACAGCAACGGTAATCCCCTGCGTGTGGCGGAAGGCAGGCTGCTCAATGTACTGGTAGACTTTCAGGGAGCTGTAAACGTAGACATCAGCGTCACCGACTGGGGCAGGCAGGATATATGGAAAGATTTTTGATAGCTATATAATGATGTAGCAACCGGATAAAATTAAAAATAAAAGTTGATTTAGATGAAAAAGATAATAATTCTGTATTTTCTCGGTGCACTGCTCCTTTCGGGGTGTATGCGCGATGAGTTCGATACTACACGTGTGGAAGAAGGCATTGCTGCACGTGTCAGTCTGAGAGTGCTGCTGCCCGATATGGACGGCGCAGTCAGTGCGGGCAATACCCGCACCTCTGCCAACACCCGCGCTGTCGATGCCGCTGTGGAGAATCGGCTGGACAGCCTGCGCGTACTGGTATTCAACAGCAGCGGCCAGATAGTAACCAACCGCAAATACACGGCACAGTCCGACGGGTCGCTTTCGTCTCTCCAGATAGACACCTGGTCGGGCAATAACCTTACATTCTGCTTTGTGGCTAACAGTAGGGACGATCTGGACAACCGGCTGGCTGTCGTCACTTCCTACAACGATCTGCGTGAATTCATGGTAACGGCTTCCAGCTTGAACTTCGGTCTGAGCGACACCGGGGCTCTTATTATGACTGCCATTGTGGAGAACGTAAACGTGCAGCCGGGTTCCGATACTATTAGTGACCCGATACAGCTTCAATTCCTTGCGGTAAAACTCACGCTCACGGTTACCGACGCGACCCCTGATGGACATGCTGTCACCATTCTTGGATGGGACGTACAGGATGTTCCGGCACGCAGCTATCTTTTTCCCGATAGTAAAGATGCCAATCCCGCTCCGGAAGGAGGTGCTGATAAAGAAGAATACTGGCTGACAACCGCGTCGGATTATCCTTTCGAGGTCAACCGGAATAAAAGCGCTTCTCAAACGCTCTACCTCTTCGAGAACCGCAGGGGCGGACGTGTGGCAAGGTCACTGCCTGGTACCGACGAGCAATATCCGGATATGGCTCTGGACGATACCGACCACCGCGGCAAGGCATGGTTCAAACCCCGACGCGCCACTGCCGTTGTCATTAATGCCATACACAGGGCCGGCACCCAATCCGAACTGATAAAGGCATACATCTATCTGGGCAATGACAACCACAGCGATTACAATATTCTTCGCGGGAATCACTATACATTCAACATCACGGTGTATGGAATCAACGATATCAAGATAGATACAAACGTGGATTCCAAGGCAGGCGATTTCTTCGTAGATTACAGTGAAAACCTGCGAATGGACGCGCACCCCGACTTCCGCGCCCTGCGTATGCATGCTGCCGGTGGCACGGGAACGATGGAGATACTCGACTCGCAAGGCAGAACCTATGCCGATCCGTCATTTGATGCTACCTGGCTCAAAATCTCTCCGTTGAACCTGATGTATCACCAGGTGAAGCAGCCGTCGTCGCCCGCCAATGACTGGCAGCAGGCTTCGAATCCTGAAAGTAAACTCGTGCGTCCCAAGTACATTCCGCACAAGAGTGTCCGGGCGAAGCTGACTCAAGAGGGCATAGACGGCTGGAACGCCATTCCCAACGGTCAGGAGGATGACGATGTGATGTCCCTTGACGATGCCACCTACCGTATGTGCTATAAAATTACGGACTTGCCTTTCGGCAATACCTCTACGGTCGCCAACCACACCCTATACGTCTATGCCGATGAATTTGTGGAGAGAAACGGTTTCCGCTCTGCAACGGTACGCTTCTCGTTTTACAAGGATGGAGGAGACCCGAATCAGCCGGAAGTCCGTAACTTCACCATCAGTCAGGATGGGTATCTCTCTTTCTATACGGATGATAATAACCAGTATGCCGGGCTGTATATCCTCAATCAGGACGGAACACCGAGCGACGTCAAGCAGCGCATGGTGCTGGAAAGGTATCCGGAATACCGCATGACGATGAATCCGGGTATTGACCCTTCGGTGCAGAATATAAACAGTATGCAATGGGGATTTCCCTATCTCAAAGTATATGTCTCTAATAACTATGATAAATTCCGCAACGGTAGGTACGTGACAACGGAGTCGGTATATCAGGATCTTATGCGGGTGGATAATGAGCCTTCTGATTTCGGAGTTAGACCGAATTCGTACCGGAGAATGTTTGGCAACGGGCTGGACGGCAATCTGGCGGCTATACCGGCCTATAACGGAAGGACTACCGGTGCGCCTTATTATCATCCCGAACCCACTGCGAATATTTATCACCCCATATACAAGACTTCCGCAGCCCGTTACTGCCACGAGAAGAATCGCGACCTGAACGGCAACGGTATTCTCGAGCCCTCTGAGATTCATTGGTATATGCCGTCGCAGAATGAGCTGCTCCTGATGGCTATTTCCCTTCCCCAGAGCGAATATCAGTTTGCGGGATATAACGCGCTTATGTCTTCTACCGAGTTGGGAGAAGGGAACATGAGTCACGTAACGGTCGGCATGAGGGATTCTTATCCTTTTGCGTACAGCAATTCGCAGCCCAAGGGATCACAGACTTTTGCAGTCCGCTGTTGCAGGGTGTTGAGATAAGAGTGCGGAAATGAGCACATGGTTATATCGGAATGAAATTGTAATAAGTATGATTATGAGAAATATAAAAACGCTATGTATGATACTGGTTTGCCTCACGGCAACTGTGGGCTATGCCCAGGAGGTATTGGTGGAAGACGGGAAGATTATCATAGACGCTTCCGCCATACCGCATACCCGGGTGAAGAAAGCGCGGGCTACTGACGGAACAAACACAAAACGCGGCACGAACAATGCCTCGAATATCAGTTCCGTGGTGAGCGATGATAAAGTGTATTATAAATTCGAACTGTCGCAAGAACGCTTCACCGGCTTTTGGCTGTTTGCCGTAACCCGCTGTATAAATCTTGACGAAAACGGCCGTGGCTGGCGCTTGCCCACCTACAAGGAAGCAGCGCTGATTTACATCCTGTGGCCGGAACTGACGAAGGCGGGCCTGACGGGTGTTGCCGGAGGCTCGGGCACGGACGCGGGCGGAGACGGAACCACACTTCCGTATGTGACTTACGATGATAATGGCACTATTCAAAGGGTTGACAAAAGACGTACGGGCAATTATTACCGTTGCATACGCGACCTTGATTGATAGCCCACTCGTCTGAAATTTAGAATCAGGCGATAGAATTTGAATGATAACAGAGTTAATAGAACCCCGAAAATAATCCCTATGTTATGAATAAAAAAGGTTTGTCCCGACTTTGTTCGTGTTTTTGTTTGTTTGCACACAGAGGGATATGCTACGGAATCGCTTGCGGAGGCGTCCTGTTTTTAGCGATTTTCGTAGCCGTTTTCGGCTTTCCTGTATGGGTGTCCGAGTTCTTCGAGAAGCGGATGGAGGCACGCAGGAAAAATAGAGTAGTGAACGCCGGCAGATGAATGATAATCGGCAAATGAATATTGAGTGAGAGCCGGTAGATAGATGAATGACAGATAACAGAAGTATTGATAGTTTTAATAATTGATAACCCGTAATGAAGAATCCTAAGAAAGAAACACGTGATGTCATAGCCAAGCACGTCCGTTGGACCGAAGCATTGCGCGTAGTACGTGCTTACCATCCTGAGGTAACCATTATCCTGCCCCAGGAGAAAATTCAGATTTATCCCGACGACGATGTGCGGGGCATGATTACCCCTGCCGTAGGCGTCATCCGCCATGCACTCGATGCAGGAGTGTGGCAGTGGCACGGATACACTGCCGAGTCGCGCGTGAAGCAGGTACGCACCCTGCTCAGCCATTACTTCCATTATCACGAGGACAGCATCCATCCGGCAGAACTCGACCTGATGATTGAAGATTTGCTGTTTGTACATAAAGCCTGAGGAGAATTTCCTAAAGTGAGAATCGAACCTGTTTGTGGTAAAGGTCATTTTTAACCGAATTATTTATGCGTATCTCAAGAGTAATTTTTATTTGCTGCTTTCTTCTGCCAATGTTGGGTGCTTGCACCCGGGACGAAATAGAAGACAATAGTTATCCGTTATCCGAATATGACGGCACGGGTGTTTTGTTTCATTTAAAGGCAGAGTCTTTTGACAATACGGGTTCCGCTACCCGCACCGTGGATTTGACCGCACCTTTCGATACTCTTTGTGCCTATATTCTCAAAGAGGGTCAAATTGACATCGACCGTGAAGTTAAATTCCCCGATCCTGCAACAATTATGGTGGAAGGACTCGAAACCGGCACCTACAGCCTTCTCATATTAGCCATGAAAGGCAACTATGAAGCGGATGGAGCCCGGATACATAAAATAGAGAAAAGTTCCTCACCGTGGTTGTCTTTTCCTGAAAATACGTCGGCGAAGCCTCTGAAAGCCCAATATTATTATACGAACCACAAGTTCTCGGTAATAAACGGAAAAATCAAGATAGAGGAAATACGCATTCCCCAAGCTGTAGGGATGGTTTCTTTCGATGTACAATACAAAAGCGATTACGTGCGCAAATCGGTTCACGACTGTCAATTTATTCCTTCGGAAGACAGCAGGAGCTATTCTGCCCTGCATGCAGACGGCAGCCATTCGGGACAGCGAAGCATAGCATCCTTCTCTTTATCGGAACAAAAACAGTTCTTATTTTTCCCTACCGTAAAGGATGGTTTTTCCGGTCAAGTAGTAGTAAATACAATAAATCACCGAAAGGAAAGTGTTGACACGGAGTATGATGCAAAGATAACCTTAGATGCCGCCAAGCATTCTACCGTACATGTACAGGCTGTACATCCGGAAGACAATGTGGGTACTAACCTTGCCGATGAACTTACTTCTCTAAATTATTATACGATTCTAACTGATGAAGAACCTGCTTCTGTCTATGCCAATGCAAATCAGCGGTCATTTCGTATAGCCGAACCTTTGCAGATAAATATGGAGAAAGATAGTCTGCACATGAGATTTTATTCTCCCGTAGGCATAAAAGAGGTTACAGTCATGGCAAAAAGTCCGACTATGGATGAATATGTGGAGTTCGTTTACATTGACAACATTCCGGCATTTGCCGACATTAAGACATCGATAAAGGTATTGAAGAAAGGAGTATACCGCACTGAATCAGGGAAAGTTCAACAATTTTCAGCAGAAGAGATGAAGCCGGCTTCCTTGAGTTTTAAGATAGCTTGCAAAGACCCGTATTGGACTAAGATTTCCCGGATAAAGGCGAAATGGTACATCAAATTCGTACTTAACGGAGGAGATCCCGTAACAGGTGTTCCCAACAAGAACTGGCGGGGAATACGCCCCGTACATTGCAGGGAAGCTGTTGCACTCTTTTTGAATATCGGATATATGTGTACGCTGGAAAAGTTCCAGCAGCGGGTTTCGACGTTCCAAGGAATCTTTCTTGACAATAACAGGTATCCAGTTGACACATCAACGCTTATATCCAGACTGGAAAACCTTTCCGGATTCGACATCGGACTTATATATAGTGGCAATGGTGTATCAGGATTAGGTGGGGGCAGAACATGGGGAGTCTATCAGAAATCTTTCCTTTATCATTACGAAAACAGCGGCGGATGTTGTTCCACTATTTTTCACGAATTAGGTCATTGTTTAGGCTACAGCCATAATAGCACCATGACATACGGACAGTGGGCTTCGGGATGCGCTGATGTGTTCTACAAGAATAACATAAAAGATTTTCCTGTCAATTCCCATACAATATTAAAATCAAGAAGTAATCCCAATATCTACTAATAATTATGAAACATTTGTCTGTTATTATATCTGTATTATTTTCAATACTTTGCATCGGATGCTCTAAGGAGGATTTTAACGATGGAAAAATCAATGATGTTCAGAACAAGCATTCTCTCCGGCTTTTGGTCTATACACCGACTTCGGAAACTGTTCTTAGTACGGACCTGCCGGGAAACATAGAGGCTTATCTGTTTAAAGAGGGAGTTCTGTCCGACGTTTACAAAAATCTGACAGTGGATAAGAACGGATACACTACAATCAGCTCGTTAGCCGAAGGAGAGCAAATCTATTTCTTTGTAAACACCGGTAATCTGCTGGATGGGATTACACAGGAAATAGGCCGATTGAAAGAGGCCGAACTGCTTGCCACTACAATACTCTCTGCCTCTCCTCAAGCAGATGGAGATAAACCGGTGATGACCGGAAAGGCAGACTTAACCGGAAGCCAGGAGAGTACCACCCAAGTATTGCTTACACGGGCCATTGCCAGAGTAGACTTAAACATAGCTGACGATGCCGACATACAAATCAATAGGATAAGTATGGATAACATACATTGTGAAGCATTCCTGCTTCCGCAAAATCCGGTCAGTTCGCCGTCCGGTGCAGCATTGGCAAAAATAGATACTACATTCAATACCCCGTTGAAGCCGGGTGAATATGCCGGATTGGTCCACCTGTATGAACAAGTGGGGGACGGTATTCCTATGGAGCTGCATGGAACCCTTGAAGGCGATCCTGTCACACTTTCACTGGCACTGCCTAACACAATCCATAGAAACCACATTTATAAAATAAAGTTATTTAGCGGAGACAGTTCTAATTTGCAGGCAAGCATATCCGTGGAAAATGAAAGTTGGGAAGTCGAAGAAACTATCACGGCAAAACTTTCTACCCATATTTTGGTTAATAGTGAACTTTCTACTTTGGCTGAAGGGGCGTATATAAGTGCAACAAAAGATACGGTTTACCTCCCGAGCAAGGAGTCAACGTCAATACTTGTACTGGATAAGATACCGGAAGATGCGGAATTCACAATTGATGGGACAACAGCCTCCATTATTCCGTATACGGAAACTCGTGCCGACCTTCAAGGGAAAAAGTTCTTGGTACGCAATTCTTGGAAAAAGCCGGGTACTAAGACGGAATATATGTACCTGAATATGCACAGCAAGAGGCACCCGGACTACTACAGTGGCCGGTTGGTAATTGTCCAGTCCAATGCCACGACCTTCAAGGGAGAATTGTATAATCATCTTACAAACACTCCTCCCTATAACATTCATTTCAATAAATATGTCGACAGTGCTTTAGGCCAGATAGAGGTACCTAAGAACTATGAGGTTAGTGTCAGTGGTGGCAGTTGGCTAAGGGCGATACCCCAAGGAGACGGAGTTTATGAGATTCAGGCAGGCTACAAGCCTAACGATCCGGAGGCCAATGGCAGCACTCAGGAGGGTTTGCTCACCGTGAACGGCCCGAATGGCATACATGAAACATACACCGTTACCCGGTTGAATCACGGCTTGCCTGTTGTCCTTATGGGTGATACTTACTGGTGTCGTTTCAACTTACAAGGAAACTCAAAGAGTTTCGACGACCAGATAACCGTCAGTGAATCTGAAACAATAGGTGATCTGTCTGCCTATTTTGCCTCTTGTTCTGACGAGGATTTTGTACGTTTAACCGGCAGCCAGTACAAAGGGCGTTATACGCAGAGAATGAATTTAAAGTATGACGCATCCGTCCCGCGTTTCTATTTCGATTCGTATGAGGCGCTCCAGAATCCGGCAATCATAGGGAATGGATCGGTAAGCAGCCATTGTCCGGAAGGATACCAGCTTCCTACGTCGAGAGATTTTGAGCTTTTGTTAAAATCGGGGGCTATTAACTACACGCTTAATGGCGCACCGGTAAATTACACAACGGGTAGTGGAAGACCGGCCGTTATTTCAGCCCATAGCCGAGAAAATATAGCGTGGGAAGGAGGTCTCCTTGCAACAGCCAATTACATCCAAATCGCTTTTGACGAAAACAATCTGGTCTTGGGAGGATTAGGCCATCAATTTGATTCTTCAAAATCAATTGCTGCAAAGGTATTGTGGGCAACCATAAGTGGAGGGCACCAAAGCTGGACTCATACAGGGACTACAGCCAAGGCAGAAGACCATAATGTAAACAAATCCCGTACGATTCGCTGCATTAAGACGCCACCGGCTTTTATAATAGAAGAATAATTCGCTGTTAATTCTTGGTGGCTTTTTCTTAGTATGATTGGGGAATTTGAGCAGAGTGACGCTGTGCTGCCTGGCGGTAGCGGCAGGTTATGCCCAGGAAGTGGCGAGAACGGATACACTGCCGAGTCGCGTGTGAAGTAGGTATGTATCCTGCTCAGCCATTTTCCACTATCAAGAGGATAGTATCCATCCGGCAGAATTCGACCTGATGGTTGAAGATTTGCTGTTTATGTCTACGGGTTAATGTAGAAGGCTATGATGAGAACAGAATTAACGATAATAGATTTAATTAATTGAAAACATACTTTTGTTGCGCTTGAAATACAAAACAAAATAAAGCCTGTCTCAGCTAAATCAGAATTTACCGACACTTGACCATTCATCAGAAGTGGTAGGAGTTCGTCGCGCTGCTTAGTCAAGTTATTATTCTCAATTATATTCTGGTCAATCATTAAGTGGTATTGCGCAACAATAGTATGAAATGTTTCAATTAATTGTTTTGGAACTTCAAACCAATGATTTGCCAAAAATACATCTGTTTGAAAGTTCTTAATACCAGATGTTTTCCCCTCAAAATTGAACATATTACCATTATCATAAAGGTTTTGCCATAGATAATAGAAGTACTCAGAAAACTCTCGTTTCTTCATATTGAATGACTGGCAGAAATTAGAACATACTAAAGCGCCTCCATTTCTTCCTATAACTCCGTTTGTTATCAAAGCTACTCTACCTGTCGCTTGAACTGGGCTTCCTCCAGAAATTTCAATCACAATATCACCATCTTCTAAAAGTCGGTCAGAATGTTTCGATGTAATATATCTTGTGGGCACATCATTTAACTTAATAATATCTGCGCCACGTACACAACCGACTTTGATTGTTCCATCTTTTGGAATATCATAGCCCCAATCTCCAGCTTTATTTTTATCTATAAAGGCATTAAGTGTAACTTCTTTCCAGCCTTCGGGTATTTCTCTCTTAATCTTTTTGTTCCACACCATTTTGCCACCGCTTGACTTATATGGTTTTCCGTTCTCATTTGGAAAATCAAACTGCACGAACCAATAATCATAGAGTAGCTTCGCCATCGCCTCTAAATTCTGATTTAGCTGACGATTAAGTTCTATTTTGAGGTCAATAGTGCGAAGTAACTTACCTATGCGTTTTTGTTCCTCCAATTCGGGAATCCATACAATGCAATCTTTGATTTTATCAGGTGATGTATGCCGGATTTTAGTTTGTTGAGCAGCAGCACTTAGCTGCTGTTTAACAAGATTTGAGGATATAAGATAAAAAGCGAAATCCTTGTCTAACAAATGTTCTTTGCAAACAATTTTTGCCACATCTTGGCTTTGAATATATTTACCGCTTTCGGGAATGATAGCGGTAGAGCCAAGCAACCCAATAGCCTGTTCTGTCAAAGGTGTTATAATGTCTCCCTCTTTCAGTAAAAAATCCGGTTTGAAGTCGCCAATGTAATAAAGATTGTCTTTAGCCTTATTCTCTTTAAAGCAATTATTTTGGTAATCGAAATTCCCGCAAGTCAAGCGCACATATTCACCCTTAGCGGCATAGAACTCGCCACTGAGACTCGCACCTCTTGTTACATCAAGTATCTCTCCTAATTTGTATTTTTTCAATTCCATTTACCGTGTTGCTTTTTTAATATAATCTTGAATCAAAGATAGATTGACCTCTATCTCTTTGTGCTTAGCTAAAAGGTGGTTCAGATACTCTTTCGCCTCAAACATTTTTCGTGCTCATGTATTTGCTCTATTAACGGTCCGCCAATAAATGGGGATAAACAGTTTCTACGGCAAATTTTGCATCCTCTATTTGCCGCTATAAACATGTCAAGCAAATGTCGAATAGCTTTAATTTGTTCCTGTGCATCTTTCGACGAACTGCGGGCAACACGTAATGCAACGATTATAGCTATTACACTAATTATAGGGCTTAATAGAGTAGCCCATTGGGTCAAACTATCAAGCATGGTTTATTGATTGAATTTCAATGTCTTTAATTGAGCTATTATCTCATTTTCAAGCCGATGGCTTTCGGCAAACTGCTCGGTGAGTGTTTTTTCGTAGTCTGCCATACGCCTCTTGAACTCCTCTTCTGTAATATCAACATATTCAATCTTAATGTCGAAATACTGTCCGGCAGAAAAGCTATACCCTTTTTCTGCCACTTCTTCGTAGGATGGAGTAACAGAGAATTGCTCTACCACCTTCTCGTTTCGGAAAATATCTACAATCTGCGCTATCTCATCGGAACGGAGATTCGTCTTTTGGTTCTTCCCTATTTTGATAGTCTCACCAAGTTTGCTCGCATCAATAAATACAGGCTTTTCGGTCTTGTTCTTATCGATAAAAACCACACTGACATTCGTACCCGTGTTAGCGAAGACATTACTCGGCATACTTACCACACCTTTCAGAATCTTATTGTCCACAAGGTGTTTGCGAATTTTGAACGCAATGCCACTCTTGGCTGTAATGAATCCGGTAGGTACAACGATAGCTCCCTTACCCGTGTCTTTCAAGCTGTATAGCAAATGTTGAAAAAAGCAGAGGTATATTTCCATCCCCTTCTTGTCTTTGTTGGGTATATTGGGAATGCCTGCAAAGAAACGTCCGCGATAATGGTCGGCTTTGAGGTCGGAATGGTACTCGGAGAAATCGAGCTTGAAAGGCGGATTACTAACGATATAGTCAAATTTACGCAATTCGTGTCCTTCTTTATGATAAGGGTGTTTCAGCGTATTGCCTTGTATAACGTGCGTCAAAGAATGGCTCATACTGTTCAGTATAAGATTCAGCATCAACATAGTAGAGGATTTGTCGCTGATATCCTGCGTGAACACCGTGCAGTTCTGCTCTCCAATTTGGTGGGCAAGGGCAATGACAAGCGTGCCTGTCCCGGCTGACGGGTCATAGCAAGTTACACTTTTAACATCCTCGCTCTCATCGACGAGTAGTTGCGCCATAATGGATGCGATTGCATGGGGCGTATAGTATTCGGCATAGTTGCCGCCACCATTGGAATTGTAGTCCTTAATAAGGTATTCAAAGATGGTGGAGAAGAAATCATATCCGGCAGCAAAAGCCGCTTCAAAAGAAAAACTTGCCACATCTCCGATTAACGACTTGCAAAAGCCGTTTTTCTTGGCAGACCCTCCGGTTACTACCTCCGAGAGAGGTTTCATAATGGAAATACGGGTTTCATCCTCATTGAGAATATAGAAAATCTCCTCATTGGTATCGGCAATAGCCTCCAATGTCGCATCAAACAGAGTTGCAAAATTATCCTCATTCTGACGTTTGGCAAGATACGGTATCAGATGCTCTTTCTTCAATACAATAGTGTCGAGCATCATATCACACATTTCCTCGTACTCCTCATCGGGCAATCGCTCTAATGCTTCGTAGACGTCCTCTGCATCGGCAAGTTCGGGCAGTGTCCGTTTTGCTTCATAGATAAACTTATCATTGAGAAACTTATATAGGAATGTTTCTACGATAACCGTATATTCATTTCCGCTGTTGCCAAGACCAATATTGTTTGTCGTACTTTTCAGACGGTCGATAAGGTCTTTTGTCTGTTGCTTTATGATGTCAATACTCATAATCAGTATATGGTTTGATATTCTTTGAAAATAACGTCACTGACATATTTACGAGCCGGGCGTTCCGTGGAAATCTGCGCATCCTTAAAACGGCGGGTGACGTAAGTTAATATATTTTTCGTGAAGTAAGCCGGAGTTTCAACAATCGCTTCGTTGTGGAAGAATGCATCGTCTACATCTTCTTTTATAAGAAGCAAGACAGCCGTTACCTGCTCTTTCTTTTTTGTCCAAGCATAGGTGCGAGGTTCGGTATGCTCCCGTTCCTCTCTGTCCGATTGCTCGGTCAAACGTTTTTCGACACGCACGAACTTTGTGTCACCGTTATAGGCAATAGCCCGCAACGCATCACGCTCATTCATTTGGCGAATGCGTTTCAGTATGCCGTTAATGTTCTGAACGCGGTCGTGCATATTAAATTCTCCTTCCGATTCCATTTCTTTTTTCTTGAAAAGAGCAAGAAAGTCAGCGAGTATAGAACGATATTCCGGGTCATCAGGATCAACGCAAGCATTCAATTGGTTACGAGTGTGAGCTACCGATTGTTTGTATTGCTCTTGAAGTTCAAGTTCTTCTTCACCTTTCTTATAGAACGAAAAATGTATATTCTCCAAAGCAGCATTCAGTAATTGTTTCACGCTTTCGCGGTCATTTGAGTTTTGCTCATACGAGAGGAGGTCAAGGCGATTGCGTGCCGCTTTGATAAGATTTGATATTTCGGGTATATCAACAATGTCTTTCGCTTCCGGGCTTTCCTGCGAGATCAGCATATTCTGCATACTGCGCAGTGTTTCTAAACTTTTATTGATGACTCGGACAGTGGCAATGTCATCCACCAAATTGAGTTGCCGCGAAAAGATTTGAGGATTAGTCAAGTCATAGTCTGTCAAAGTAACTTTTGCATTTGCAACATTTTTCATTGCTTCCTCAATGGTAACAAATAGCTTATCCATTGAAGATGTATTTTCTTGACCAACTTCTTTTTCAAGCTCTTCTTGATAATCCTTGTTCGTCTTACTGTATTCTTCCTCGATATTGGCAAAGTCTACTACATGCCCGAATTTCATAGCCTTGTACGGACGATTGACACGTGTAAGCGTTTGCAGCAGGTTATGTTCCTTGACCATACGGTGCAGGTACAATTTCTTCAATCGTGGAGCATCAAAGCCGGTTTGTAGCATTTGGAAAACAATGAGCAAGTCAATTTTCCCGTCTTTGAATAAATCAATCCATTTGGAACGGGTAGATTTGTCAAAACTGTCATGCAAGATAAGCGCAGCGCGATAACGTCCTTTTTGCGGTGAAGTTTTCTTGACCTCCATTTCATTTGCCGAAATACTACGGTAAATTATTTGTCCGTCTTCACCTGTATAATTGTCAAGTTCAGAATCATCTGCATAGTTTTCCAAAAACAGCCGATACATCATTATCGCCTGTTCTTTACTGTTGCATACGGCAAGTGCTCCCAATGATGGGTCAGAATACTTGCTTCGGAAATCCTGCAAATCATTGATTATATAGTCGAGTAAAGGATGTACATAGTTCTCGTGGGCATAAACATCAATTTCTTTAACAGTTTGCTTTTTTACCCTTATGCTGTTAAGGGCTTCTTTCATCGTTATCTTAAAGTTCGAACCGATGTCTTCGCGTATAAGTCGAAGCGTGTAACCGTCTGATATAGACGCGTTATAATAGTATGTATGAATATAATCCCCGAAAATATCTTTGGTATTGTATCCTTCACCGATTATTGGAGTACCTGTCAATGCTATTTTTATAGCATTCTCATCGCTCGCAATCAAATTTTTCAAGAAACTGCCTTCAGGATTATAGTTTCGGTGTGCTTCATCAATAAAGTAAATGCGCTTCACCTTGACATTATACGCATTTTTGGCAAGTGCCCGACTGTCCTTGGAGAATTTGTGGATATTGACAACCGTTATCTCTAATTTACCCTCTTTGTTTTGGGTAGTCACACCATCCTTTATCAGCTTGGCAAAGTCTTCTTTACTTTGAACAGGATTGACTTTCAGTCCCCTGCGAGTAAACTCTTTTTGAGCCTGTTCCAAAAGGTCGATACGGTCTACAATAAAGAAAAACTGCGGAACAATGCCTTGCTGAGAATAATAATCGGTCAGATATTTGACATTGAAATACGCCAACGCAGTCTTTCCGCTACCTTGCGTATGCCAAATAATACCCTTTTGCTCCCCTTTATCAAGGTGGCGTTCAATCGCTTTTGTGGCGAACACTTGCGGATAGCGCATAACATGCTTTTGTAAACCGTTTGGGTGGTCTACATAAGCGATACCATAGCGCAAGAAAAAATAGAAACGTTCAAAACTGAACAGGCTTTCACAGAGGCGCTTTGTTGGCGTTTCGGCTTTGCAATTCGTTTTGTAGTCGCTATTGTTTTTGTATTGAGGCACATTATTGTCACGCAGCAATATTTCCTCGTCTTCAGGAGTAACGGGATGGTATCTTTTCTGAATAGGGAAACTGTTTTGTCCTTCCTCGCGAAAGCAATTATAGAGGGTATTCGTTTTACCGATGGTTGCATAATAAGCTCCTTGTTTCAATTGCTCGTCATATTCCATATCGTTGCTGAATACCATTATTTGCGTGATATTCAAAAAACGGCGGAAACAAGGATTGGTAAACCTCGTCTTCATACGCTTGCGCTCGGCATCAACTCCTTCGTGATTGTTCTCCTTTTTTACTTCGATAAAAGCCAGAGGCAAACCATTGATAAAGATGGTTATGTCCGGGCGAAAGTTGTCGCAAGACAAATCACCGCAAGTCATTTCGGTGGCTACTTGAAACGTGTTGTTACGAATGAAGTTCGTGGGCGAAGATAAATCGATTATTTTGTTCGTTGTGTCAAGTAATATTTCTTTGTAAAACTGTCTGCCGAGATCATCATTGTTAAGCGACTTCTGAATGCGGTGAAGCATGGCGTCTGCATCATCCTGTGTAGATAGAGGGTTCAAGCGCAAATAGGCTTCCGAAAACGGTTGGAGTAAGATGTTTGTGAGAGTATCGGATTCCGTTTTGGGTATTGTCACATATTTGGTGAACAATCCCCTTTGGGATATGTATTTATATCCCATCCCCATAAGATGCATAAGAGTGGGAAATTTCACTCTGCTATCTTCACAAAATGCACCCATTGCTTATTTCGTATATTAAAGCAAAACACCTTCGCTATCTTTGCGAGGCTGACCAAAGCCTATCAGACAGTGAAGGTGTTTTTATATCTTGGTGTTAATATTTTATTTCAGGTCATTAACGCATTGTTTAGCAAATGCAAAGTTAGCACTTTTTATTGATATCCATTGCACATTTGAGAATTAAGTTTACAAGAATCTTGCAGCACGACCTCGGTCATGGCGGTTGTGTTTATGTCGGTCGGCATGGCAACTTTACCGTACCCGTCTATCGTGATTATATTCCTTTTTCTTTTCATCGGTGTTTCGTTTTAAGGTTGTCAAATGGCACCTGAGCGGTAATTTTTGCGTATAGTTGGGCGGCTTTATCTTTTGGGGAACATTCAACAGGCGGATATTGGATTCGGTATTAGTCTTCTTTCTTCGGGTGATAATCCACAGATTGCCCTCAAAGAATGTTTGGAGATTGTCGGTAGTCAGGTTCTTCACATCGGAATAATACCGCTGGAATGTTACCTTTGCCCTGCTGTATCCCATTTTTTTTGGCAAACTCGGTATTGTGTTACTCGAAGAGTTTCGGTAGGGTTTCCCGCTTGACACCGATACTGGGATAGGCATCCTTGAGTTTGGCGGCGGTGACTTATACCGTCCGTTGCGGCAGGGAACTGAGGCGATGTTGCATGTGAATGAATGTACGGTTATATGCAAATGGAACTTTCTCACCACCGGAGTCTCTGTTTCACAACCATTAATTCAGTGAAATAAAATACGTACTTTCCTTTCTAATTGTTTGTAAAGTAAATATTTACATGATTTTACGTGTAAATATTTACTTTTCATGCCTCTTCGTTATTTGATATTTTTGTGTATTCATCGTGCATTGGGGCAGTGAAACGCTTCCGGGCGGTGTGGTATAAATTTTAAACAATTAGAAAGAATAATGAAATCAATGAAAACACATCGTCTGTCAGGGGCGGACACATCGTCTGTTACACTCGTATACATCATCCGTAGGGGTGGAACGCATCATCGGTTCTGCCGCTCTGCGTCGCCGTTCCGTACCGCTACGCCGTAGATATACGATAGTATATCTTATCTTCTATTGAATTATATTGTGTACGCTGCGTGGCCGGAAGCATGGCTGCCGCACGTGCATAACCGGTTGACGTAAAGGCATGTGCCGTGACCGCCGGAGCGGTCGTTTTCCGGTTTCGACATTTATCAATATTTATCTGTAACTTTAGTATGAAAAACAATTTGCTTAGAATGGGCTATGTCATGGTTTCGCGTGCATTGCTACAAGAGATTTGCGAGAAAAAAGGTGCGGCATGCTGCGAGGAAGAAGCCTTCCTGCGGGTGCTGACAAACGTCAACTTCAAGCCTGCCGTAGTATTCTGCAACGGAGCCGGGGTGCAGTGTGCCCGTGGAGAGTCCGTCATCACTTTTATGGGCTGGGCGGACATATTCGGCTGGACAAGGGCGCGTACCCGGCGCTTTTTCGACCGGTGCTTCGCTGCAGGGCTTATCGAGCGCGTGCCGGGCTGTTGCCCCAGCCACATCCATGTGCCCGGCTATGATGCCTGGACGGGACAGCCGGCATCCATTGGGAAGGTTATGAACGCTGCCGGCAGCTTTTCCGCCGCTGCCGCCCCCGTTGCCGCCAAGTCGAAATCCTCCGCCGCTTTCGAAGAGTCGCTGAAGGAGTTTCTTGCCTATTACGGCCGCACCACCCACCTGCCGGTGGAGAACGGCAGCTATGTCCGCGCCCTTTGGAAAAAACTTTCCACCCGCGAGCGCGAACTTGCCTACCGGAAAGTGGAAGATTATTATTTCAGCCTGAACAATACGCATTTCTGCTACCAGGCAGCCAAATATCTGGAATATAGAATCTTTGAAAACGAATTTGTCAATTAATTGCCCTTTTACCCTTATGGCAGAAATCCTCAATCCTCATGATGCCGACCTGGAGTCGGTAATCTTAGGCGCTTGTCTCGCCGAAAGTACCGCTATGGTGCTTGTAAGCGGGAAGCTGTGCCCCGAAATGTTTTACGAAGCGAAGTATGGCGAAATCTTTGCCGCCCTGCTTGCCATGCACCGCGCGGGCAAGGCGATAGACATCATTACGGTGCGTGCCGAGCTTGCCGCCCGTGGCAAACTGGAGTTCGTGGGCGGCGCCTTCGAACTGGCGCGTCTGTTGGGCAGGGTGGCGTCGTCCGCCCACCTGGAGTATCATGCGCTTATCTTGCGCGGCATGTATATCCGGCGCGAGATGATTAGCGGCCTGCATCGTCTGCTTGCCGTAGCCGCCGATGAGTCGGTGGATTTGGGCGATGCCCTGGCCGGACTGCATCAGCTTATCGAACACCTGGAAGGTAAAACCGACTTTGCCGGCTGCCTGCGCGACATGGACCGCCTGATGCTGGATACCCTTAGGCAAATGGACGGCAGAGTGGCGAACAACCGCAACGGCATCACCGGCATCCCCACCGGCCTGCGCGACCTCGACAGGCTCACTGCCGGCTGGCAGCGGGGCGATCTGCACATCATAGCCGCCCGTCCTTCGGTGGGCAAGACCGCCTTTGCCCTGCATCTGGCACTGGCGGCGGGACGTGCCGGGAAGCAGGTGTTGGTGAACAGCCTCGAAATGCAGGGCGAAAGGCTGGGCGACCGCTGGCTCTGCGCACAGGCTGCCTCGCTGGATGCCGGACACCTCAAAAGCGGGCAACTCAGCGCCGACGAGCAGCAACAGGCTCTGGAAGCCGCCCGGCAACTGTCGTGCCTGCCTGTGTATGTGGACGACAACCCGAAGGCGAGCATGGATCATATCCGCTCGTCGGCTCTGCTGCAAAAGAGCAAGGGGCATTGCGACCTGCTGATTATCGACTATCTGCAACTCTGCGATATGAAGTCGGAACAGAAGAACCGCAACCGTGAACAGGAAGTGGCGGAAGCGAGCCGCAAGGCAAAGCTGATAGCCAAGGAGCTGGATATTCCCGTTATCCTGCTTTGCCAGTTGAACCGTGAGTGCGAGATGCGTGCCGACAAGCGGCCTGCACTGAGCGATCTCAGAGAGAGCGGTGCCATCGAGCAGGATGCCGATGTGGTGATGTTGCTCTATCGTCCCGCACTGTACGGACTGACGTCCGAGCGCAAGAGCAAGTTCCCTTCCGAAGGGTTGGGCATGGTGATTCTTGCCAAGCACCGCAACGGCGAGACGGGAGATGTATATTTCGGGCATAACCCCACGCTGACGAAGATTGGCGAGTACGAACCCACACTGGAGTGGATGGCGAGAAACGCACGCTCTTCCTGTTAGAAAAAAACTTCGCTTTTATCGGAAAATAAATGGCAAAATACTTGACTTTGCCTCTCTGATTTCGTATCTTTGTAATGTGCTCGAGAAGGGAAGTAATTATTGGATAAGGCGTCTTAAATCTTTTGTTTGTTGTGTGGCCCGGGCTTTTTCTTTTAAGAATTTTATTTACTGTTTTTTTTAATCTAAACCTAAACTTTATTTTTATGGATGTACTTGTAGAACGCTTTCAGCGTCGTAGAATCGTGAGCGATAAAAGCTCTCCCATGTTGTATTATCTCCGTCAGAAACCCAAAACGTGCGGAACGGTGGATATTGATGTCCTCGCCGCCAGTATTCAGAAGAACTGCGCCATGACAAAAGGCGATGTGAAGCACGTGATAGAGGCTCTTGTGGAAGAGATTCAGGCGAACCTTGCCAACGGCGACAAGGTGAAGCTGAACCAGCTCGGCACGCTTCACATGACGTTCCGCTGTCCGGGTGTGGAGAAGTCGGAAGACTGCACGGTGAGGAATATCTCCAAAGTGAATATCCGCTTTGTGCCCGACAAGGAGCTGAAGCTTGTGAACGGCAGTACGGCTGCCACCCGCAGCCCGGCAAACGTGGCTTTCTCGCTGGACAAGCCTGCGGACGGCAGTTCTTCCGGTGGTAGCGGCGGCAATAGCGGTGAAGAGGAGAATCCGCTCGGATAGTCGGTTTCCTGCTGATTTTCGGTATCAGTCTTAGGGCTTGTCTGAATATTGTTTGGAAAGCATGTTTCCTGCTTCTTCCGGATTTTCCGGATTTTTTTTCATCCCGTTTTCCTTTTTTATGCGGAACAGCATTCGGGCACGCCCTTATCATAGTTTTTAACCTAACCCTTAATTTAAATCTTATGACAACAAAATCAAACTGGTGGGACAAGCTCCTTAAAATCGTAATCGTAGTGGCATCTGCCGTTCTCTGTGCTTTAGGCGTACAAGCAATGCCTGCTTAATTATGTTTCATATTTTATACCTTATACTTAAGTTACGTGAGATTTACCAACCTCATCGTCATCCACTGTTCCGCTACCTGCTGTGACCGTAGCTATACCGAACATGATTTGACAACAGACCACCTGAGCCAGGGCTTCTTCGGCGCAGGTTATCACTATTATATCTGCAAGAACGGTGATATAAAGATGCTCCGTCCTTTGAAACATTCCGAGGAGCGTGCCGCGGCTATAACGCTCACAGCATAGGTATTTGCTGCGAGAGCGGGTTGGATGAACGGGGACGCCCTGTCGCTACCCGTACCGATTTTCAGAAACACTCTTTGCGTATGCTTGTTATGCTGTTACTGCGTGGTTATCCCGGCAGCCGTCTCTGCGGGCATCGCGACCTTAGTCCCGACTTCAATCATAACGGCGAGATAGAACCCGAAGAATGGATAAAAGTGTGTCCTTGTTTTGATGCTGTATCATTCTGCAAGATCCGTTGCCCCCTAATCCGGTTTCATTGTAATGCGATTGTTATATGTGAAAGGTTATGTTATGCTTTTTTTACTAAATAATGTTATTGGGATAAACAATATTCATGTGTTCTTGTTATATTTGTAATCATTTCAATTTACTTAATAAATACAATTATGATAACAGAAAAATTACAGAATGCAATTAACGAGCAGATTACGGCTGAGATGTGGTCATCCAACCTTTATTTGGCAATGTCTTTCTATATGGAGAAAGAGGGGTATTGTGGTATGGCTTCCTGGTTGAAGAAGCAGTCGTTTGAAGAACATGCACATGCTTGTGAGCTGGCATCGTATATTATCAAGCGTGGTGGCAAAGCCAAACTGGATAAGGTTGACGTTGTTCCCAACGACTTCGGTACTCCGCTGGAAGTATTCGAGCAGGTTTACGAACACGAATGCCGCGTATCAAAGATGATCGACGCTCTTGTAGACGTGGCTGCCGCTGAAAAAGATAAGGCTTCCCAAGACTTCTTGTGGGGATTCGTTCGCGAGCAGGTAGAGGAAGAAGCTACTGCTGCCGGTATCGTAGATATGGTGAAGAAAGCCGGTGCAGCCGGAATCTTCTTTATTGATGCGAAGCTGGGCGAAAGAAAATAAGTAAGAAATATAACCGGTAAGGTAACGGGTGGTAAGGCGTGGGCTTTATCACCCGTTTTTTATCTGTCAGCTATCGTTTTAGAAACCGGAAATTGTATTGTTTCGTGTTTCTTCTGGTAGGTAATAAAATAATTATCTATATTTGTAATGAGAAGAAAAAGAAAATTAAGAAGTGATAGCAGAGCATTGGAATAAATTCTTTAACAAAGCCAGATGAGCAGTTATGAAAGACGTAATAGAAAAAGTATGGTTGATCGATATAGCTGTATGGATACGTATAATTGACGGTAGGGAAGCTTGTGAAGAATTTGCAAATTATTAAAGATTAAAATTTGCTACTTCTGAACAGCGTGCGAACTTTGAAGTGAGTGAATATGGTATTCATTGGAGAGAATTGGATGAGGATTTAAGCTTTGAGGGCTTTTTTCGGGAAAAGAAATCAAATCTTTTATATGACTTATTCATAGCTCATCCTGAACTGAATGCCTCTGCAGTAGCTCGTCGGTTAGGCTTGTCACAAAGTCTGTTTGCGCAATATGTGAGTGGAACAAAGAAGCCGTCTAAACAACGTTTTGATGAAATAATAGAAACAATACGTGAAATAGGGCGCGAGCTAATGACCGTGCCTGCATGAAAAATAGGGTAATGTTGCAAGAATAGGGATGTGTTGCAACACGGAAACATTTATTATTTTCAGGCACGGATTACACGGATTTACTTTATCCTTTCTTCCGTGAAATCCGTGAAATCCGTGCCTAAAAAAATCATCAAGTGCACCCCATTTTATTTCAGCACTCCCAATTCCTTTCCTACCTTAATAAACGCTTCAATACATTTATCCAGATGTTCCTTATTGTGTCCGGCAGAGATTTGTACACGGATACGTGCCTGCCCTTTCGGTACAACGGGGTAGTAGAAACCGGTTACATAGATGCCTTCTTCCTGCATGCGGGCTGCATAAACCTGAGACAGTTTGGCATCATACAGCATTATTGCGCAAATGGCACTCTGGGTAGGCTTGATGTCGAAACCGGCAGCAGTCATCTTGTCGCGGAAGTAATTTACGTTTTCTACCAACTTGTCATGCAGGGCGTTGCTTTCTTTCAGCATCTTGAATACTTCAAGGCTTGCACCGATGATGCCCGGAGCCAGGGAGTTGGAGAAGAGATAAGGACGGCTGCGTTGGCGCAACAGGTCGATAATCTCTTTGCGACCCGTGGTGAAACCGCCCAAAGCGCCGCCGAAGGCTTTGCCCAATGTACCGGTGTAGATGTCCACACGTCCGTAGGTGTTGTACAGTTCGCTCACGCCATGTCCCGTAGCGCCCACTACTCCGGCAGAGTGGGATTCGTCCACCATTACCAGTGCATCATACTTTTCGGCAAGGTCACATATCTTGTCCATGGGAGCTACATTGCCGTCCATGGAGAACACACCGTCCGTTACGATGATGCGGAAACGTTGTGCCTGAGCCTCTTGCAGGCATTTTTCAAGTTCTGCCATGTCGGCATTGGCATAACGGTAACGTTTGGCTTTGCAGAGGCGCACGCCGTCGATGATGGAAGCATGGTTCAAGGAATCGGAGATAATGGCGTCCTCTTCGGTGAAGAGAGGTTCGAACACACCGCCGTTGGCATCGAAGCAGGCGGCGTAAAGAATGGTGTCTTCCGTCTTGAAGTAATCGGAAATGGCAGCTTCCAATTCCTTGTGGATGTCCTGTGTGCCACAGATGAAACGGACGGACGACATGCCGTAGCCGCGACGTTCCATCATGTTCTGAGCAGCGGCTATCAGGCGGGGATGATTGGATAATCCCAGATAGTTGTTGGCGCAGAAGTTCAGTACTTCCTTGCCTTTCACGATGATAGCAGCTTGTTGTGCACTCTCAATCAGGCGTTCCTCTTTATAGAGTCCGGCTTCTTTTATTTCAGCAAGCGTTTTGCTGAGATGGTCTTTCATTTTACCGTACATAGCTTTTTATTTTAATAGGTAATACTTCGTTATTTGAAGCTCTACAAAGGACATCATTTTTCTTGGAATAAACAATATCTTTTTGATAGAAAAATGAAAAAAAAGTGTGTATATTTGCGACTCAGTAACGAAAGAATACCTTATAAATAAGTTGTATGAAAAATATTTTGGTAATTGGAGCCACAGGACAGATTGGCTCGGAGCTAACATTGGAGTTGCGCAAGCGCTATGGTAATGACCATGTTGTAGCCGGATATATTCCGAGCGCCATGCCGCAGGGTGAATTGAAATCCTCGGGTCCTTCGGCCATAGCCGATGTGACAGACCGCCAGTCTATTGAAGTGGTGGTGAGGCAATTCAAGGTTGATACAATTTATAACCTGGCAGCCCTGTTGTCGGTAGTTGCCGAGAGCCGTCCCGCCATGGCGTGGAAGATTGGCATCGACGGGCTGTGGAATGTGCTGGAAGTGGCGCGCGAATACGGTTGTGCCGTGTTTACGCCGAGCTCCATCGGTTCGTTCGGAGAGAATACTCCCCACGTAAAGACACCGCAGGATACCATTCAGCGTCCGCGTACCATGTACGGCGTAACAAAAGTGACTACGGAATTGTTAAGTGATTATTACCATACGAAATACGGGGTGGATACCCGTGCGGTACGTTTCCCCGGAATCATTTCCAATGTGACACCTCCGGGCGGCGGTACGACGGACTATGCGGTAGACATCTTTTATTCTGCCGTAAAAGGTGAGAAGTTCGTATGCCCCGTAAAGGCGGGTACATTTATGGATATGATGTATATGCCCGATGCCATTAATGCGGCTATCTCGCTGATGGAAGCCGATCCGGAACGGCTGAAGCACCGGAATGCGTTCAACATCGCTTCCATGAGTTTCGACCCGGAAATGATTTATGCGGCTATCAGGAAACATGTGCCGGACTTCGAAATGACCTATCAGATAGATCCTTTGAAGCAGTCCATTGCCGACAGTTGGCCCGATTCGCTGGATGACTCCTGCGCCCGCGAGGAATGGGACTGGATGCCGCAGTTTGACCTGGAGTCTATGACTGTGGACATGCTTGAAAAACTAAGAGCAAAATTAAATAAATGACCGTAGAGGTCGGTAAAGGATGAAACGATTACTAACGGGATTTTTTATACTCGTCTTTCTGTTCTCGTGCGGGAACAGAAAGACGAAAATGGATCCCTTTGCTACCATTACCGAAATGGTGGATTCGGCCGGGCATGAAGCCGATACGCTGCAACAGGCAGAAGTGAAGGAGGAGCCTGAGCCGCTGGAAGCGGACGAACTGTTTGACGATTTTATCTTCAACTATGCTTCGGACGAGGCTTTGCAACGGGCAAGGACGGAGTTTCCTTTGCCTTATTACAACCGGGACACTCCTTCGAAGATAGAGGAACGCTTCTGGAAGCACGACTACCTGTTTACCAAACAGAATTATTATACATTGCTTTTCGACCGTGAGAGCGACATGGACATGGTGGGCGACACTGCATTGAAATCCGTACAGGTGGAGTGGATTTATCTGAAAACACGTATGGTAAAGAAATATTATTTTGAACGTAAGCGAGGCATGTGGATGCTCGAAGCCATAAATTTGCGTCATATCGAAGAAGGTGAAGGCGAGAATTTTGTGGATTTCTATACCCGTTTTGTGACGGACAGCTTGTATCAGAGCGAGCATATTGCCAATCCGTTGCAGTTTGTCACCATCGACCCCGACGATGAGTTTGCCATACTGGAAACCACTCTCGACGTGAACCAGTGGTATGCTTTCCGTCCGTCGCTGCCCGCAGACAAGTTGTCCAACATCAACTACGGACAGAAGAACGAGGATAATTCGAATACGAAAATCCTGAAAGTAAACGGTATCGGCAACGGATATTCCAACGTTTTCTATTTCCGCAGGCGGGGCGGTGAGTGGAAGATGTATAAATACGAAGATACGAGCATTTGAGACTTATGAGAATACCCAATACATTCGGATTTGATGTAAAAGCTGCCGTATATGCAGAATATCACTCGGTAGAGGAATTGGAGAAATGGATAGCCGAAGGGCGCATCACTTCTCCTTTTTTACATATAGGATGCGGTAGTAATCTGTTATTTGTGAAAGATTATGAAGGCATGGTGCTGCACTCGCGCATCGGCGGCATAGAAGTGACCGCGGAAGATGACGGGCAGGTGCATGTACGTGTGGGTGCGGGTGTAGTATGGGATGATTTTGCGGCTTACTGTGTGGAGCAGGGCTGGTATGGTGCGGAGAACCTGTCGCTGATACCCGGTGAGGTAGGAGCGGCTGCCGTACAGAATATTGGTGCTTACGGTGTAGAGGTGAAAGACCTCATAGAGTCTGTGGAGACGATAAACATCCACGGTAGGAAGCGTGTCTATCGGAAAGGCGAATGTGAATATGCCTATCGGAAAAGCCTTTTCAAAAAGCCTGAAATGAAATCGGTCTTTGTGACTTACGTGAATTTCGTACTGAGCAAGAAGGAGCATTATACATTGGATTATGGTACAATCCGTCAGGAGCTTGCCGGGTATCCGTCAGTGACCTTAGCCACTTTGCGTCGTGTGATTATAGATATTCGCGAAAGCAAACTGCCCGACCCGAAAGTGCTGGGTAATGCCGGGAGTTTCTTTATGAATCCCATCGTGCCGCGTGCGCAATTTGAAGCGTTGCTGGACTTGTATCCCACCATGCCTCATTACGAGGTGGATGCCGGACGGGTGAAGATTCCTGCCGGATGGATGATAGACCAATGCGGCTGGAAGGGCAAGGCCTTAGGTCCTGCCGCCGTGCACGACAAGCAGGCTTTGGTGCTTGTGAATCTGGGTGGTGCAACCGGAAAAGATGTGGTTGCCCTGTCAGATGCTGTCCGAGCCTCGGTAAAGGAGAAATTCGGAGTGGAAATTTGTCCGGAAGTGAACTTTATAGAATGATTAACCGATAATCATCAATCACTGTTTTATGAAACTGACTATATTAGGAAGCGGAACATCTACCGGAGTGCCGGAAATTGGCTGCACATGCCCGGTCTGCACATCTGCCGACCCGCGGGACAGCCGTTTGCGTACATCTGCCCTGCTGCATACGGACGATGCGGTGATATTGATAGACTGCGGTCCCGATTTCAGGACACAGATGCTGCGTGCTTCCGTGTACGAGCGGATAGACGGCGTGCTGATAACCCATGAGCATTACGACCATGTGGGCGGATTGGACGATTTGCGCCCTTTCTGCCGTTTCTCGGAAATACCTGTCTATTCGGATGCCTACACAGCCGCTCATCTGCGGGCACGGATGCCTTATTGCTTTGTGGATAAGAAATATCCGGGTGTGCCGCGCATTTATTTGCAGGAAGTGGAAGCGGGCAGGCCTTTCTACGTGCGAGAAACGGAAATACTGCCGGTTACCGTGATGCACGGGCGGCTGCCTATCCTGGGATACCGTATCGGCAGGCGGCTGGGGTATGTAACGGACATGCTTACGATGCCGGATGCTTCGTATGAACAATTACAGGGACTGGATGTTCTGGTAATAAACGCCTTGCGGCCGCAACCGCACTCTACGCACCAAAGCATACCGGAAGCGCTGGCGGCAGCGGAACGTATCGGCGCAAGGGAAACTTATTTCATCCACATGAGTCATCATGCAGGGCTGCATGCCGAAATCGACCGCCAACTGCCGCCCCATGTGCACTTTGCGTATGACGGTATGGAAATAGATTTCTAAACTTTTTGAAACATTTGTTTTGTTTTATTAGTATAAATGTTTATTTTTGCCAACAGTTGACGAATGTATGCCATGAAGATTCGAATCCTTATACGAATAGCCGTTATTGTGTCCATAGTATTGCTGTGTACAGGTTTTGGCGTATACTCGTTTCTGCGAATGAATGCAGTGGAAAACCGGCAGGATTTTAATCTCTTTACGTTAGTGCCGCAAGATGCCACGGCTGTACTTGAGACAGACCGTATGGCGGATTTGATGGAAGATATCGACGGCTTGCATTGCAGCAAGGATGAGCATTTCCTGTATGTATCGGAACTTTTTGTATGTCTGAAGAAGTATTTCAATACATTGGTAGGTGATACGCCGCATGGACTGAGCAGGCAGATGAATAAAATGCTTATCAGTTTTCACGAACCGGATACTCCCTTGAACCAGGTGTTGTATTGCAGCCTGGGGGCGGGGGATTACGAGTTGGTGGAGTCTTTCGTATGTAAATACTGTTCCAGCACTTTCCCTTCTAAGTATTTTGATTACAACGGCGAGGAAATACGCATCTATCCCACGGCGGACGGGCGTTTCCTTGCGGCTTATTTCACCCCGGACTTTCTGGCTGTCAGCTTTCAGAAGCGTCTGATAGAGCAGGTTATCGATGCCTGCCGTTCCAGACAATCATTGATGGACATGGCATCTTTCCGTGCCATGTATGCCGGTAAGCGCAACAATGTGGCGGCAACGGTGTATGTACGCATGAAAGAAGTGGGCATGGGCAAGAATACAGACGGCATTCGTCCGCAGACGCATCTGGGAAGTTGGGCGGAGTTTGATATGAAGTTCAATGAAGAAGCCGTTTATTGTTCAGGTATCAGTCACGGAGCGGATACAGCCCGGACGTTTATCAACGCGCTTCGCAGACAGGAACCGATAAAAGATTTTTCGGGAGAGCGGCTTCCGGCATCTGTCTTCTTCTACAACCAGTGGGCAATCTCGGATTTGGAAGCCATATTCGGCTTTACTTCGCAACAGGAATATGCTAAGGCTGCCTATTCCGATTATATCAAGAAGCGGGATGGCGAGTGGATGGAATTTATGAAAACGTATGCGGGAGAGAATGTCATGTCTTGCCTGTTTCATTCCAAGGATACTACCGACCGGCATCCCTGCGCTGTAATGAGCGTTGCTGTGAAAGATGAAGCACAGGCGGAACGTGCCCTGCAGAAATTACTGTATGCTACTCCCGAAGAAAAAGGCGCTCCGGCCGTGGAGCGGACCTATCCGAATTACAGGCGATACCCGCGTGCACGGAAGTACCGACAGTATATGTTGCCCCGGAATACCGTATTGACACAACTGACAGGCATTACGGAATCCGCACTTCACACATACGCCTGCTTCTATAAAGGAACTTTGTTACTGGCGCCCGATGCACAGAGTCTCTCCGCTTATGTGGACGCTTTGGAGAACGGAGATGTGCTGGATGGTACTTCGGTGTACGAGGAAGGTGTAGGCAGTCTTTCTCCTTATTATAACTTTGCCATGATGGTGGATATGGAAGAGATGATGCACCAGCCGGAAACTTATGTGCGGTTGGTTCCGAATTTTTTCTTCCGTCATTCCGATTTCTTCCGCCACTTCACTATAGCCATACAGTTTACTTGCGCGGAAGGAGTGGTGTATCCGAATCTCGTCTTGCTGTATAAAGGAGAGAAAATAGGGGAATTTGAAGAAGTAGGGAATTGAAAAATAAGAGAAATAGAAAAGAGGGCTTGTCAAAACTAAAATCCGCTTACTATTTGTTTTTTATTAGGTACGGATTACACGGAAAGCACGGATTTCACAGATGTTCTTTATTCTTTTTCTGTGAAACCCGTGCTTTCCGTGTAATCCGTACCTAAAAGAAATCGTCAAGTGTATTTTGACACCTTCCTTTTCTTACCGGATAAACTTGCTGATTCCTGTTTTCAATTTTTAATTCTCAAATTAGAAAGGCAAGTCGTCCTTTGCGTCTCCGGATAAGAATTCCGGCGCTGCGGACGGAGCGGGCGGCGGAACCGGTGCTCCCGGTGCAGGTGCTGCTGTTGCTGCGCTGACACGTTCCACTTTCCATGCGCGGATACTGTTGAACCAGCGGTCTTGCCACTGACGTGCGTCGATGTCGAAAGATACCGTCAGCTCTTCACCCATCTGGATATTGAATTGTTCTATTTTATCTGCTCCGAATACGTCGAAACACATCTTGCGGGGATATTGCCCGTGGTCTTCGATTACGTATTCCTGCGCTTTCCACTCGTTACCTGATGCTTTGGAAACTCCGCCTCTGGGCTGGAGTATAGCGATGATTTTTCCTGTAAATTCCATTGTACTCTTTTTAAATGATGCGGCGAAGTTACAATTTTTTAGGGATATGCGACGAATAAACGGCTGTTTTTTCTTTGCCGTAGGGAATTCTTTTTTTAACTTTGTCCGTTAGTTAACAACTGAACAGAAATTAAAACTTAAATACATAGAATATATGAAATTTATCGTTTCGAGTACTGCGCTCTCCAGCCATTTGCAGGCTATCAGCCGTGTGATTAATTCAAAGAATGCGCTGCCTATTTTGGATTGTTTCCTTTTTGAACTACAAGACGGAACCTTGTCGGTAACTGTTTCCGACAGTGAAACAACGATGGTTACCACAGTCGAAGTGAATGAAAGTGATGCCGACGGACGTTTTGCAGTGACTGCCAAGACTTTGTTGGACGCTTTGAAGGAAATCCCCGAACAGCCGCTGACGTTTGACATCAATACGAGTTCTCTGGAGATTACGGTTCAGTATCAGAACGGTAAATACAGCCTGATGGGGCAGAATGCGGACGAATTTCCGCAGTCGGCCATGCTGGGCGAGAATGCCGTCCGTGTGGAAATGGATGCACAGGTGTTGCTGGGCGGTATCAACCGCGCCGTGTTTGCAACCGCCGATGACGAGCTTCGTCCGGTGATGAACGGTATCTATTTCGATATTACTACCGAAGACATCACAATGGTGGCTTCCGACGGACATAAGCTGGTGCGCTGCAAGACGCTGGCCGCCAAAGGCAATGAGCGTGCGGCTTTCATCCTGCCCAAGAAACCTGCCAACCTGATGAAGAACCTGTTACCGAAGGAGCAGGGCACGGTGACCATTGAATTTGACGAACGCAATGCCGTGGTTACATTGGAAAGTTATCGCATGGTATGTCGCCTGATTGAGGGACGCTACCCGAACTATAACTCCGTAATTCCGCAGAACAACCCGTATAAAGTGACGGTAGATCGCCTGCAACTGATTGGTGCGTTGCGTCGCGTGTCTATCTTCTCCTCACAGGCAAGCAGCCTTATCAAACTGCGTATGCAGGAGAACCAAATTGTGATTTCGGCACAGGACATCGATTTCTCCACTTCGGCAGAGGAAACGCAGACATGCCAGTATGCAGGCAATCCGATGAGCATCGGTTTCAAGTCTACTTTCCTGATTGATATCCTGAATAATATATCGGCGGATGAAGTGGTTATCGAGCTGGCGGATCCTTCGCGTGCCGGTGTTATTGTTCCGGCAGAGCAGGAAGAAAACGAAGACCTGCTGATGCTGCTGATGCCGATGATGCTGAATGATTAATGAAATAGTAATCTGTCATTTTTTTATTTAGGCACGGGTTACGCGGATTTCACGGTTCGGGTTTATAGAGAAACCGCACCGTTCCGTGCAGTCCGTGCCTAAAAGATAAATAAATACGAAACTTCATGAAACTGAATCTTAAAAATCCGATTGTCTTTTTTGACTTGGAGACCACCGGTACAAACATTAACTCGGACCGAATAGTAGAAATCTGTTATCTCAAAGTATATCCCAACGGAAACGAGGAAACCAAAACCATGCGCATCAATCCCGAAATGCACATACCGGAAGAGGCTTCCGCCGTTCACGGCATTTACGACGAAGATGTGGCAGAATGCCCCACGTTCAAGGAAGTGGCACGCAATATAGCCAATGATATTGAAGGGTGCGACCTTGCCGGGTTCAATTCCAACCGCTTTGATATTCCGGTACTGGCGGAAGAATTTCTGCGTGCAGACGTGGATATAGATATGAGTCGCCGCAAGTTTGTGGATGTACAGGTTATCTTCCACAAAATGGAGCAGCGCACACTGTCTGCCGCTTATAAGTTCTATTGCGGCAAGAACCTGGAAGACGCCCATACGGCGGAAGCCGATACGCGTGCCACTTACGAGGTGCTGATGTCGCAACTGGACCGTTATCCCGAATTGCAGAACGATGTGGCTTTCCTCTCGGATTATTCCAGCTTCAACAAGAATGTTGACTTTGCAGGACGCATGGTTTACGATGATAAAGGTGTGGAAGTGTTTAATTTCGGTAAATACAAAGGCATGCCGGTGGCAGATGTGCTGAAACGCGATCCGGGCTATTACAGCTGGATACTGAACAGTGATTTTACACTGAACACCAAGGCTATGCTGACTAAAATCCGCCTGCGCGAGATTACCCAGAAGTAAATTTGTAATTAGTAGTTTGATTTCATGGCAAACCCACTGAAAGGAAAGAAAATAGTACTCGGCATTACAGGCAGTATTGCCGCTTATAAAGCCTGTTATATCATTCGCGGACTTATAAAACGGGGTGCGGAAGTGCAGGTTGTCATAACGCCTGCGGGCAAAGAATTTATAACTCCCATTACTTTGTCTGCCCTTACCAGCAAGCCCGTTATCAGCGAGTTCTTCGCGCAGCGTGACGGAACCTGGAACAGCCATGTGGATTTGGGTCTGTGGGCGGATGCCATGCTGATAGCTCCTGCCACGGCTTCCACTATCGGCAAGATGGCGAATGGCATTGCCGATAATATGCTGATAACCACTTACCTGTCGGCAAAAGCTCCTGTGTTTGTTGCCCCGGCAATGGACCTGGATATGTATGCCCATCCGTCCACCCAAAAGAATCTGGAGACACTGCGTTCGTATGGTAACCATATCATAGAACCGGGTACGGGCGAGCTTGCAAGCCATCTGGTAGGCAAGGGCAGAATGGAAGAACCGGATGTCATTATCCGCAGGCTGGAAGAGTTCTTTGCCGCTAAGGACGGTGATCTGGCGGGGAAAACAATAATGATTACTACCGGACCGACATACGAAAAGATTGATCCGGTGCGTTTTATCGGCAATTATTCGTCGGGAAAGATGGGCTTTGCGCTTGCCGATGAGTGTGCGGCAAGAGGAGCAAGGGTTATTCTGGTTTCGGGACCCGTCCAGCTCCGGACACACTACCCTGTATACCGGTATTTCGGTGTGGAGTCTGCCGGAGAGATGTTTGAGGCGGCCACCTCTTTGTTTGACGATGCGGATGCCGTTATCATGGCTGCCGCCGTTGCCGACTATACGCCGGAGCAGGTTGCCGACAGGAAGATAAAGCGCGAAAAGACAGGTGATATGTCATTGCACCTGAAGCCTACACGGGACATCGCCGCCCATTTGGGAGAGATGAAGAAGCAGCATCCCGGCAAGGTGCTGGTGGGCTTTGCCCTCGAAACCAATGACGAACAGCATAATGCGGAAGATAAACTGAACCGTAAGAACCTGGATTTTATCGTGCTTAATTCGTTGAATGACAAAGGTGCGGGCTTCCGTTACGATACCAATAAAATCAGCATTATCGACCGGAACGGTAAAAAGGACTACCCGTTGAAGTCCAAAGCGGAAGTGGCTGCGGACATCGTCGACCATTTGGCGGAAGTGATGAAGCGTGAATGATATTTTTTGATTGTCAACTTTCAATTATCTGTTTAATAAAATGTTGCGTTCTCTATACATACAGAATTATGCGCTTATCGAGAAGCTTGATATAGACTTCGGTAGCGGCTTCTCGGTGATTACCGGTGAGACCGGTGCGGGAAAGTCCATCATATTGGGAGCTATCGGTCTGTTGCTGGGGCAGCGTGCCGATGTGAAATCCATCAGGCGGGGCGCTGCAAAATGTGTGATTGAAGCCCGTTTTGAGATTGCCGGTTATGGTATGCAGCCTTTCTTTGAGGAAAACGAACTGGAATACGAAGATGAGTGTATCCTTCGCCGCGAAGTCTATGCTTCGGGCAAGAGCCGTGCGTTTATCAACGATACGCCTGCCTCGCTGGTACAGATGAAGGAGCTTGGCGAACAGCTGATTGACGTGCACTCGCAACATCAGAACCTGCTCCTGAACAAGGAAGGTTTCCAGTTGAGCGTGCTGGATTTGCTGGCGCATGACGAAGACGAGCTAAGTAAATACCGCTCTCTCCACCGGGAATGGAAGCAGGTGCAGCAGGATTTGGAACAGCTTGTCGCATTGTCCGAAAAGAACAAGGCGGACGAAGATTACATCCGTTTCCAGTTGGAGCAGTTGGAGGATGCGCATCTGGCTACCGGAGAACAGGAAGAACTGGAGCAGGAAGCCGATACGCTGAGCCATGCCGAAGAGATAAAAGCCGGACTGTTCCGTGCCGGTCAGGCGATGAACTCCGATGAGGGCGGTCTGCTATCCGTATTGAAAGAGTGCCTGAATACAATGGCGGGCTTGCAGAAAGTATATCCTGCCGCCGGTGAACTTGCCGAACGGCTGGAAAGCAGCTACATCGAACTGAAAGATATTTCTCAGGAGATTTCGGGAAAAGAAGAGGAGATAGAATTTAACCCTGCCCGGCTGGAAGAGGTGAACGGACGTTTGAACCTGATTTATACTCTCCAGCAGAAGCATCGCGTCTCTACGGTGGACGAGCTTCTGGCTCTGGCGGATGATTATGCGGCCAAACTGTCCAACATCACTTCATCGGATGAACAGATTGAAACGTTGAAAGCCCGTAGCGAAGCCTTATATAATAAGGTGAAGCGGCAGGCAGCGGTACTTACGGGGTTGCGTACCGCCGCAGCCCGCGAGGTTGAAAAGCAGATGGCAGCCCGCTTGATACCGCTGGGCATGCCCAATGTCCGTTTTCAGGTGGAAATAGGTACACGCAAGGAGCCGGGGGCACATGGGGCGGATACGGTGAACTTCCTTTTCTCTGCCAACAAGAACGGGGCTTTGCAGAATATTTCTTCGGTAGCTTCGGGGGGCGAGATAGCTCGTGTCATGCTGTCTGTCAAGGCAATGATAGCCGGAGCGGTGAAGCTGCCCACTATCGTGTTCGATGAAATAGACACGGGAGTTTCTGGTGAGATAGCCGACCGCATGGCGGATATTATGCAGGAAATGGGCGATAGCGACCGCCAGGTTATCAGTATCACGCATCTGCCGCAGATAGCTGCCCGCGGACGTGCCCATTATAAGGTGTATAAACAGGATAATGAAACGGAAACCAACAGCCACATCCGCCGTTTGACGGATGAGGAACGGGTAGGGGAGATTGCTCATATGCTGAGTGGAGCCACCCTGACCGATGCCGCGCTGAACAATGCCAAGGCACTGTTGGGCATCGTCTGACTAATGTAGTACTTTACGGTTGTAAAGTAGAGGTTTACAATCGTAGTGTAGTACTTTAGCCGGCTAAAGTAGAACAAAAAAAACAATAAGATACAATGATAGATAAAAGTGAAATGATTTTCGGCGTTCGTGCCGTGATAGAAGCTGTTCAGGCAGGTAAGGACATTGACAAGATATTGGTGAAGAAAGATATCCAGAGCGACTTGTCCAAAGAATTGTTTGCCGCTCTAAAGGGAACTTTGATTCCCGTACAACGTGTGCCGGTAGAGCGTATCAACCGCATTACTCGTAAGAACCATCAGGGGGTGATAGCATTTGTCTCCGCCGTAACCTATCAGAAAACGGAAGACCTTGTGCCGTTCCTTTTTGAGGAAGGCAAGAATCCGTTGTTTGTGATGCTGGACGGCATAACGGATGTGCGTAATTTCGGAGCGATAGCCCGTACTTGCGAGTGTGCGGCGGTGGATGCCGTTATTATTCCCGCCAAGAACAGTGTAACGGTGAATGCCGATGCGGTAAAGACTTCGGCAGGTGCGTTGCATACCTTGCCCGTATGCCGCGAACAGAACCTGAAAGATACCCTGCAGTTTCTTAAAAGCAGCGGTTTCCATATAGTGGCTGCTACGGAAAAGGGTGATTACGATTACACAAAAGCCGATTACACAGGTCCTATGTGTATCATCATGGGTGCCGAGGACAAGGGGGTTTCTTACGATAACCTTGCACTTTGCGACGAATGGGTAAAGATTCCGATGCTGGGTACGATTGAGTCTCTTAACGTATCCGTTGCGGCGGGTATCCTGATTTATGAAGCTGTGAAACAAAGAACGAACTGAATATGAAAAAGAAGATTTTCCTGCTTTCCGCTCTATGCCTTTTGGAGGTACAGTGGAGCATGGCACAAGCTCCCAAATGGGTGGATAAAGCCAAACGTGCCGTATTCTCGGTGATTACTTATGGCGAGAATGATAAGATTTTGAATACCGGAAACGGTTTCTTCGTGACGGAAGACGGTGTGGCCTTGTCCGATTGTTCTTTGTTCGAAGGAGCGCAACGGGCGGTGGTCGTGAATTCGGAAGGCGTACAGATGCCGGTAGTTTCTATTATGGGTGCGAATGACATGTACGATGTCATTAAATTCCGTGTAGGTATATCCACCAAAAAAGTCCCGGCATTGCATCCGGCAACCGCGGCTCCGGCTGTGGGCGCCAATGTGTATATCCTGCCTTATTCCACACAGAAAGACCGTTCCTATACTGCCGGACAAGTGAAAGCTGCGGATGAATTCTCCGGAAAGTATCACTACTATACGCTCAATCTGCGCCTGAAGGACAAGATGGTGAGCTGTCCCGTGATGACCGAAGAAGGACAGGTCTTTGCGCTTGCACAGAAGTCATCCGGCGCCGATACCGCTACAATATGTTATGCGGTAGATGCCGATTTTGCCATGGAACAGAATGTTTCTGCATTTTCTTTCAGCGATATGACTTTAAAGAATATCGGGATTAAGAAAGCACTGCCCGATACGGAAGAACAGGCGCTGGTGTTTCTCTTCATGGCTTCCTCACAGGTTACTCCGGAGAAGTATGAAGAACTGTTGGACGATTTCATCGCTGAATATCCGAACAGTGCGGACGGCTATGTGCGCCGTGCCACCAACCGGATATACCGCTCCAAGGATGATGCCTCGATGGATAAGGTCGTGGCGGATATGGATAAAGCCCTGAGTGTGGCTCAAAAGAAAGACGACGTATATTACAACCGTGCCAAACTAATATACAATTATATGCTGGGTAATCCGGAAAAGCCCTATAAGGACTGGTCTTACGATAAGGCTGTGGATGAAATAAGAAAAGCGATTGCCGTTCAGGAGCTTCCGGTGTATGTACAGACCGAAGGGGATATTTTGTTTGCAAAGCAGGATTATGCGGCAGCTTTGGCATGCTACGAAAAGGTTAATCGGTCCGATATAGCGTCGGCAGCAACGTTTTTCAGTGCAGCCAAGACAAAGGAACTGATGAAAGCGCCGGCAGAAGAAGTGCTGGCACTTATGGATAGTTGCGTGGTACGTTTCACCGAACCATACACGGAAGAAGCCGCCCCTTACTTGTTGGAACGTGCCCAAGCCCGCATGAACGCGAATCAGGCGCGTGCCGCCATGCTTGATTACGATGCTTATTATAAAGCGGTAAACGGCAAGGTGAATGATGTGTTCTATTATTATCGTGAGCAGGCTGCCTTGAAGGCCAAACAGTTCCAGCGTGCACTGAATGATATGGAGAAGGCTATTGAGCTGAGTCCGAAAGACCTGACCTACCGTGCAGAGCTTGCCGTGGTCAATATCCGTGTAGGGCGTAATGAAGAAGCCTTGAAAGTGTTGCAGGATGCTTTGGCTATTGATTCTAAATATGCCGAAGCCTATCGGCTTATGGGAATTGCACAGTTGCAGATGAAAAAGAAGCAGGAAGCGTGCCAAAGTTTTGTCAAGGCAAAGGAATTGGGCGACCCGAACGTGGACGGACTGATTGAAAAGCATTGTAAATAAACGGTATACTTAACAAAATAAAGGCTCCGCTTTCACAAGCAGAGCCTTTGTTTGGGAAACTTCCCCATGCTAAAATATAAGTTAAGTCTAGGTATTAACAGGTTATGAATGAAATTTTCTTTCGTGTATTCGTATATATAAATGCACGATTCTGGGAAATACTGCACGAGTCTCCTGATTTTTTTTTTGAATATAGTAGGAAAAGATACCATATATTTGATAATGAACAGATAAAAGAGTAAAATTATGAAAAAAGTGATTTGTAGTCAAAAAGCTCCGGGGGCAATCGGCCCTTACAGTCAGGCTATTGAAGCAAACGGAATGGTGTTCGTATCGGGTCAGTTGCCTATCAATGCTACTACCGGAGTAATGGCGGAAGGCGCGGAAGCCCAAGCCCGCCAGTCGTTGGAGAATGTAAAGCACATTCTGGAAGAGGCAGGATTGAGCATGGCGAATATCGTGAAGACTACCGTTTTCCTGGCGGATATGTCTTTGTTTGCCGACATGAATAAGGTATATGCCACTTACTTTGAGGGAGACTTTCCCGCGCGTTCGGCTGTTGCCGTAAAGGCGCTTCCGAAAGACGCCTTAGTGGAAATTGAGTGCATCGCGGTTCGCTAATAAATCTGCCACGATAAAGCTGCTGCCACCTACGAAGATAAAATCTTCGGGGTGGCTTTTTTCTTGTGCGGCGGTTACGGCGGCGGGAACATCCGGATAACAGTTTCCCTGCAAGCCTGCTTTGGCAGCGAGCCTGCACAGCTCCTCTTCCGGAAGGGCGCGTTTTACGCTGGCTTTGGTGAAGTAGTATACAGCATCTTTGGGAAGCAGGGCAAGCACACCGCTGATGTCTTTGTCATTGACCATTCCTATGATGATATGGAGCTGGCGGTAGGTTTGCTGTTTCAGTTGTTCTACGATGTAGGTAATGCCGCCCACATTATGACCGGTATCACATATCAGGGTGGGAGCCTCTTGCAGCTTTTGCCAGCGTCCCATTAGCCCCGTCAGTTCGCAGACACGGGCGAAGCCGTTGCGCACGCTCCATTCGTCAATGCGGTATCCGGCCTCTTTCAGCAATGGCAAGGCTGTGAGGATGGTGCGTGTGTTTTTTAGTTGATAAAGTCCCTGCAACTCTGTTTTCAGTCCGGGATAATCGTTGTTCATCCTTTCTTCTGCAAATACGACAGGGGCTTTCTCTGCCGCGGCCTTTTGCAGGAAAACCGGTTTGGTCTCGGGGGTGGTTTCGCCAATGACTACGGGAATGCCGGGTTTGATGATACCTGCCT